>ENA-UOJM01000040-UOJM01000040.1-human-gut-metagenome-genome-assembly--contig:-P116-NODE-40-length-196809-cov-22.502241_pt1 | contig 196809 bp, 146 predicted proteins | sample MGYA00242349_ERZ723896 | MGnify/ENA metagenome assembly ERZ723896 | reverse complement strand
TTGTGACGGCTGCCATGGATACGGTTACCGAAGCGAAAATGGCTATTGCCATTGCCCGTGAAGGTGGTATCGGTGTGATTCACAAGAATATGTCTATTGAGGAGCAGGCAAGACAAGTTGCCATTGTAAAGCGTGCTGAAAATGGTATGATTTACGATCCTGTTACTATTAAGAGAGGTTCTACTGTTAGCGATGCTTTGGGAATTATGGCTGAATATAAAATCGGCGGTATTCCTGTGGTGGATGATGAAGGTTATCTGGTAGGTATCGTTACCAACAGAGATTTGCGTTTCGAAAGAGACATGACCAAACATATTGATCTGGTTATGACTCCCAAAGAAAGATTGGTGACTACCAATCAGTCTACAGATTTGGAGTCTGCAGCACAGATTCTTCAGAAACATAAGATCGAGAAATTGCCGATTGTCGGAATGGATGGGAAATTGATCGGTCTTGTTACTTATAAAGATATAACAAAGGCAAAAGATAAACCGATGGCTTGTAAGGATGCCAAAGGTCGTCTGCGTGTAGCTGCAGGTGTGGGCGTTACTGCCGATACGCTGGATCGCATGCAGGCATTGGTAGATGCCGGTGCGGATGCTATCGTGATCGATACAGCTCACGGACATTCTATGTTCGTTATTGAAAAACTGAAAGAAGCAAAGAAACGCTTCCCGAATATTGATATTGTAGTAGGTAATATTGCTACCGGCGAAGCTGCGAAGGCTTTGGCGGAAGCTGGTGCTGATGCAGTGAAAGTAGGTATCGGTCCGGGTTCTATCTGTACGACTCGTGTTGTTGCAGGTGTGGGTGTTCCTCAGTTATCGGCTGTATATGATGTAGCCAAAGCACTGAAAGGTACAGGTGTTCCTTTGATTGCTGATGGTGGATTACGTTACTCCGGTGATGTGGTAAAAGCATTGGCTGCCGGTGGATATTGTGTGATGATCGGATCATTGGTTGCCGGAACTGAAGAGTCTCCGGGTGATACTATTATCTTTAACGGACGTAAGTTCAAGTCATATCGTGGTATGGGCTCATTGGAAGCGATGGAAAATGGTTCGAAGGACCGTTACTTCCAGAGCGGAACTGCCGATGTGAAGAAGTTGGTACCGGAAGGTATTGCTGCACGTGTTCCTTATAAAGGTACGCTTTATGAAGTAGTTTATCAGCTGTCCGGCGGTTTGCGTGCAGGTATGGGATATTGCGGTGCTGCTAATATTGAAAAACTGCATGATGCGAAGTTTACTCGTATCACAAATGCCGGAGTGATGGAAAGTCATCCGCATGACGTGACGATTACCAGTGAATCGCCTAACTATAGCCGTCCGGAATAATTTATATAAACGGTAAACGATTAGCGGTGAACGGTGAACAGGCTGTATGGCACATGTTCGTTGTTCACCGTTTGTCGTTTTAAACAAAGAATCAATGATGAAAAGAAGTCTGCTTTTAGGATGGATAAGTCTCTTCGGAATATGGGTTTCCGCTCAGGAAGATCCCGTAGTAATGCGGATTAACGGAAAGGAAATACCTCGTTCGGAGTTTGAATATTCCTATCGCCGTCATGTGGATGGTGAGGGTGAGAAATTGTCTCCTAAAGAATATGCGGAGCTTTTCATTCAGGCTAAGTTGAAAGTGGAAGCGTCCAGAGCGGCAGGGCTCGATACTACTTCGGCTTTTCGTAAGCAACAGGAAGCTTATCGGACAAAGTTGTTGAGGTCTTATCTGCCGGGCAGCCAGGAAATGGATGGCAATGCCCGTATTCTATATCAGAAGATGAAAGGAAATGTACGTAACGGACAAGTACAGGTACAGCAGATTTTCAAATATCTGCCTCAAACCATTACTTCCAGGCATTTGCAAGAGGAGCAAGCACGTATGGATTCTATTTATCAGGTGATACAGAATCAGCCAAGTATTGATTTTACCAGTTTGGTGGACCGGTTTTCAGATGATAAACGTTGTGTGTGGATCGAAAACTTACAGACAACTTCCGAGTTTGAGGATGTCGCTTTTTCTTTGGCGAAGGGTGAAATATCGAAACCTTTCTTTACACCGGAGGGGCTTCATATTCTGCAAGTTGTTGACCGGAAAGAAGTATCTGCGTATGAGATAGTTAGTGATAGCCTTTTGAATCGTTTACGGCGTCAGCCACTGGATAAAGGAACGGAAGCAATAGTGGAGCAATTGAAAAAAGAATACCAATATGTTCCGAATACGGAGGCTTTGGAGGAATTGCTGCAGAAAGGTGAAACAGATAGAACTTTGTTTACTGTCAATGGGCAGACATATACGGGAGAGATGTTTAAGTGGTTTGCTTCATCCCATCCCCAGGCTGTAAAACGTCAGCTGAATGGTTTTATAGCCAAATCTTTGCTGGATTACGAGAATCGGCATGTGGAAAAAAAGCATCCGGAACTTCGTTATACTTTGCAGGAGTATGCTGAAAAATGTCTGGTTGCGGAGATCACGCGTCAGAAAGTAGATTTACCGGCTGTTAACGATCGGGCAGGATTGGCTACTTATTTTAAGTTTCATTCATCGGATTACCGCTGGGAACATCCTCGGTATAAAGGAGTGGTATTGCATTGTGTGGATAAAAAGACTGCCAAACAGGCTAAAAAGCTGCTGAAGAAAGTACCGGAGAAGGAATGGGAAGACATACTTCGCAAAACTTTTAATACATCCGGTGACGAAAAAATTAAAATCGAACAGGGGATTTTTGCCGACGGAGATAATAAATATATAGATAAATTGGTCTTTAAGAAGGGTGGTTTTGAGTCTGTAATGTCGTATCCTTTTACTATTGTTGCTGGCAAAAAACAGAAGGGTCCGGATGATTACAGAGAGGTAATTGAGCAGGTGAGAAAAGATTATAGAAACTATCTTAACGCATATTGGGAGCGGGAATTGGAGGAGTCAGGTAAGGTTGAAATAAACCAAGAGGTTTTAAAAACAGTTAATAATAACTGATGTAACCGATTATTCACTATCTTCGTACCTTAAATAAGTAGATTTGAATTGACGATGCGAATATTAGTCCTCTTACTAATTACCCTTCTTTGTTGTGGAGCGTGCAAAGAGCAGTACGACCACAAAGGCAAGACTGCATTAGTGGAGGTAGATGGTAACTTTTTATATAAAGAAGATTTGATGTCTGTGCTACCGGTCGGATTGTCAAAAGATGATAGTATTCTTTTCGCCGAGCATTACATTCGTAGCTGGGCGGAGGAGATTTTGTTGTATGAAAAAGCAGCGAATAATATCCCGGATAATGTGGATGTAGATAAGCTGGTGGAGAATTACCGGAAAGCTTTGATCATGCATACTTATCAGCAGGAACTGATAAACCAGAAACTGACGAGTGATATTTCGGAGCAGGAGATTGCGGATTATTATGAGAAAAACAAGGATTTGTTTAAACTGGAATCTCCGCTGATTAAGGGACTGTTTATTAAAGTTCCGTTGACAGCACCTCAGCTGAACAATGTTCGCAGATGGTATAAGACTGAGAAACAGGACGCTGTGGAGAGCCTGGAAAAATATAGTTTGCAGAATGCGGTGAAGTATGAATACTTTTACAATAAATGGGTTCCGGTAACGGATGTGCTGGATCTGATTCCATTGAAAGAGGCGGCACCGGAAGAATACATAAACAAGCATCGGCAAGTGGAGCTGAAAGATACGGCATTTTGTTATTTCCTCAATGTGAGCGATTATCGCGGAGCAGGCGAAGAAAAACCGTATGAGTTTGCACGGTCGGAAGTGAAGGATTTACTGGTCAATCAGAAACGGGTGAACTTTATGGAACAAGTGAAGAACGACCTGTATCAGCAGGCTGTGAACAAAAAGAAGATTATATACAATTATTAAATACAAAGAATGAAGAAGTTTGTGAACTTTAGATTTATTGTTACCCTTGTCCTGGCAGTATTTGCCAACGTGGTAACTTATGCACAGGACAATGTAATTGATGAGGTAGTTTGGGTAGTAGGTGACGAAGCTATTTTGAAATCAGATGTGGAAGAGGCACGCATGGATGCCCTGTATAATGGACGCAGATTTGAAGGCGATCCTTATTGTGTAATACCCGAAGAAATCGCTGTGCAGAAATTATTCCTGCATCAGGCAAAGCTGGACAGTATCGAAGTTTCCGAAGCGGAAATCATTCAGCGCGTAGATATGATGACCAATATGTATATTCAGCAGATTGGTTCTAAAGAGAAGATGGAGGAATACTTCAATAAGACTGCCACTCAAATTCGTGAAACGTTGCGCGAAAATGCCCGGGATGGATTGACGGTACAGAAAATGCAGCAGAAACTGGTAGGAGAAATCAAGGTGACTCCGGCAGAAGTACGCCGCTATTTCAAAGATCTTCCTCAGGACAGTATCCCTTATATTCCCACTCAGGTAGAAGTGCAGATTATCACCCTGCAACCTAAAATTCCTATTGCGGAAATAGAAGACGTAAAGAGACGTTTACGTGATTATACGGATCGTGTGACAAAAGGGGAGATTGATTTCTCTACGCTGGCACGTCTGTATTCTGAAGATAAGGCTTCTGCTATCAAGGGTGGTGAACTTGATTTTATGGGACGTGGTATGCTTGACCCGGCTTATGCCAATGTAGCATTCAGTCTTCAAGACCCGAAGAAGGTTTCCAAGATTGTAGAATCGGAATTTGGTTATCATATTATTCAGCTGATCGAGAAGCGCGGTGACCGTGTGAATACCCGTCACATTCTGTTGCGCCCGAAAGTTTCTGAAAAGGAATTGACAGAGGCTTGTGCCCGTCTGGACTCTATCGGTGATGATATTCGTCAGAATAAGTTTACGTTTGATGATGCTGCTTCTGTGATTTCACAAGATAAAGATACTCGTAATAATCACGGTATTATGGTGAATACGAATGAGCGTACTGGCATCACTACTTCTAAATTCCAGATGCAGGATTTGCCGCAGGATGTTGCGAAAGTAGTGGATAAGATGAATGTGGGTGAAATATCCAAAGCCTTTACGATGATCAACGAGAAAGATGGAAAAGAAGTTTGTGCCATTGTAAAACTGAAAGCAAAGATCAACGGTCATAAAGCTACCATTGCGGAAGACTATCAGGATTTGAAGGAAATAGTGATGGATAAGCGTCGGGAAGAGATGTTGCAGAAATGGATTTTGAACAAACAGAAACATACGTATGTACGTATTGATCCGAACTGGCAGAAGTGTGACTTCAAGTATCCGGGTTGGGTAAGGAATGATTGATGTTTAAACAGCTTGACTTTATATGCTGAAACAAAACAAGAAAGATAAACAGCAAGACGGGCATAGATGGCTTCTTATAGGCTTTCTATGCCTGTTTGCCGTATGCCTTGTGGCGCAGGTGAAGCCCACCGGACAGAATAAAAAGACGGAGACCCCGGCTGTAAAACCTGAGGATGGAACAAAGCAAACTGCCAAAGGTACAAAGAAAGAACCGGAAAATAAAAAGACGAAAGTGTATTTGTTGCATGCAAACCAAGGACAGGCTGACAAGCTTGCCCGACCGGATGTTCAAGTGTTGATCGGAAATGTAAAGCTGCGTCATGACAGTATGTATATGTTTTGTGACAGTGCTTTGATTTACGAGAAAACCAATTCGGTAGAAGCATTCAGTAATGTACGTATGGAGCAGGGAGACACTCTGTTCATCTATGGTGATTATCTTTACTATGATGGAATGACGCAGATTGCGCAGATTCGTGAGAACGTAAAAATGATCAACCGGAACACGACACTGCTGACTGACAGTCTGAATTATGACCGTCTTTATGATCTCGGTTATTATTTTGAGGGAGGGACTTTGATGGATGAAGAGAATGTATTAACCTCAGACTGGGGAGAATACAGTCCGGCTACCAAACAATCGGTGTTCAATCATGATGTGAAATTGGTGAATCCTAAGTTTGTATTGACATCGGATACATTGAAATATAATACCTTCTCTAAGATTGCTACCATTCTCGGTCCTTCGAATATTGTGAGTGATAATAATCATATCTATTCAGAACGAGGCTTTTATAATACATTGAGTGAACAGGCAGAATTGTTGGATCGTTCTATTCTGACGAATGACGGAAAGAAGTTGATTGGTGACAGCTTGTTTTATGACCGGAAAGTGGGATATGGTGAAGCGTTCGATAATATACGAATGACAGATACCATCAATAAAAATATGCTGACGGGCAATTATTGTTTCTATAATGAATTGACCGATTCTGCTTTTGCCACCAAACGTGCCGTTGCTATTGACTATTCACAAGGTGACAGCCTCTTTATGCATGGAGATACGTTGCAGCTTGTTTCCTATAATCTGAATACGGACTCAGTATTCCGCCTGATGAAAGCTTATCATAAGGTCCGTATGTATCGTACTGATGTGCAAGGTGTTTGCGACTCACTGGTCTATAATTCAAAAGATTCTTGCCTGACCATGTATACGGACCCGATTCTTTGGAATGAAGGTCAGCAACTGCTCGGTGAGGAGATCAAGATTTATATGAATGACAGTACCATTAACTGGGCGCACATTATCAACCAGGCACTGACGGTAGAGATGAAAGATTCCATTCACTATAACCAGGTGTCCGGTAAAGAAATGAAAGCCTATTTCGAAAACGGTGATATGCGGCATATTGAAGTGATAGGTAATGTGATGACTGCTTTCTATCCGGAAGAAAAAGACAGTACAATGACCGGTTTTAATAACATGGAAGGAAGTGTACTTCATCTTTATCTGAAAGAAAAGAAGATGGAAAAGGGTATGTTTGTTGGTAAGTCCAACGGAACATTATATCCAATGGATCAGATACCTCCCGATAAGCTGAGGCTGTCTACATTTGCCTGGTTTGACTATGTCCGTCCTTTAAATAAAGAGGATATTTTCAATTGGAGAGGCAAGAAGGAAGGGGAGACACTGAAACCTACCACCGACCGGCGGCCAAAGACTGATAGGCGAAAGTTAATTAATATGGATTTTCCTGATTTGAAATAGCGTATGGGAATGTTTTTTAATTCGATGAGGAAACCTCGGGGCTTTAATCATCAATACATTTATGTGAACGAGCGGAAAGAGAAGCTCGATAAGATGGAGGAGAAAGCGAAGCGTGAATTGGGAATGCTTCCTGAGAAAGAGTTCAGTCCCGAAGATATTCGCGGTAAGTTTGTCGAAGGAACTACGCATCTGAAGCGCAGAAAGGCAAGCGGACGTAAACCTGTATCCTTTGGAATCATATTGATAATCATAGCTTTCCTTTTATATTTGTGGCATTATTTGGCGACGGGAAGCTGGTCATTTTAACTACTTAAGTAAACTATGAGCGATATTATTCATTTGTTGCCTGATTCGGTAGCTAATCAGATTGCTGCCGGTGAAGTGATACAACGTCCGGCATCTGTTATTAAAGAGCTAGTGGAAAATGCAATCGATGCAGATGCTCAAAATATACATGTACTCGTCACGGATGCTGGTAAGACCTGCATCCAGATTATAGACGATGGAAAAGGAATGTCCGAAACGGATGCACGACTTGCTTTCGAACGTCATGCGACTTCTAAAATTCGCGAGGCATCGGATTTGTTTGCTCTGCGTACGATGGGATTTCGTGGGGAAGCACTGGCTTCCATCGCAGCTGTGGCGCAGGTTGAATTGAAAACACGGCTGGAATCCGAAGAATTGGGAACCAGATTGGTGATTGCAGGTTCTAAAGTAGAAAGCCAGGAAGCTGTTTCCTGCTCAAAGGGAAGTAACTTTTCTGTGAAGAATTTATTCTTTAATGTGCCTGCCCGTCGTAAGTTCCTAAAAGCTAATTCAACAGAACTAAGTAATATTCTGGCTGAATTTGAACGCATTGCTCTGGTTCATCCTGAGGTATCCTTTTCACTTTACAGCAATGATTCCGAATTGTTCAATCTGCCTGTATCTCCTTTGCGGCAACGTATTCTTGCTATCTTTGGCAAGAAACTGAATCAACAGTTGTTGAATATCGAGGTGAATACTACGATGGTGAAAATCTCGGGCTACATAGCAAAGCCGGAAACGGCCCGTAAGAAAGGTGCACATCAATACTTCTTTGTCAACGGACGCTATATGCGCCATCCTTATTTTCATAGGGCAGTGATGGAAGCTTATGAACAGTTGATCCCTGTTGGCGAGCAAGTTTCCTATTTTATTTACTTTGAAGTAGACCCGGCTAATATTGATGTGAATATCCATCCTACAAAGACGGAAATCAAGTTTGAGAATGAACAGGCCATTTGGCAAATACTTTCGGCATCAGTAAAAGAGTCATTGGGTAAGTTCAGTGCCATTCCTTCCATTGATTTCGACACGGAAGACATGCCGGAGATTCCTGCATTTGAGCAGAATCTTCCTCCTGCACCTCCGAAAGTTAACTATAACTCAGATTTTAATCCGTTCAAAGTATCCTCCGGAGGAAGTGGCGGTGGGTCATATACTCGTCCGAAAGTGGAATGGGAAGGATTGTATGGTGGATTGACTAAGGCAAGTAAGATAAATGAACCTCAGCAAGAGCCGGAAATGGACTGGGAGAATTCTCCTTTCGAAGAAGAATCGGTGGTTGCTGAAGAGAAAACTATTTCGGCTGTATCTGCCGCTTCATCCACTTTTTCATCCGCTTCATCTACATTATATGCTAATGAGCCTGTGATTGAAAAGGGAAATCTGCATCTGCAGTTTAAAGGCCGCTTTATTCTGACTTCAGTGAAATCCGGATTGATGCTGATTGACCAGCATCGTGCGCATATCCGCGTACTTTTTGATCGCTATATGGTGCAGATAAAACAAAAGCAAGGCGTTTCACAGGGAGTGCTTTTTCCCGAAATATTGCAGTTGCCTGCTTCAGAAGCTGCTGTCTTGCAAGGAATCATGGATGATTTATCGGCAGTTGGTTTTGATTTGAGTGATTTGGGTGGCGGTAGCTATGCTATCAACGGTATTCCTTCGGGGATAGAAGGACTGAATCCGGTTGAGTTGGTACGGAATATGCTACATACAGCTATGGAAAAAGGAAATGATGTAAAGGAGGAGATCCAGCATATCTTAGCTTTAACATTGGCGCGTGCTGCAGCGATTGTATATGGTCAGGTGTTGAGTAATGAGGAAATGGTAAGTCTTGTAGACAGCCTTTTTGCCTGTCCTTCACCTAATTACACTCCAGATGGCAAAACTGTCTTGACAACAATAAAGGAAGAGGACATCGAGAAATTATTCAAATAAAACAAATAAAATCATCATTTTATAAAACCTTTTAGTTCAGTTCGTGTTATTTAAATAGTTCAACAAAGAAAAGATTATAATAACCACTTAACTATTAGGTATATGAAAAAGATTCTAATGTTGCTGGCTTTTGCCGGCGTTGCGTCTGCCGCTTCTGCGCAGCAAACCGTGACTGTAACTGAATACGAGGTTGTTCAGGTACAAGATAAATATCAGGTAATAACTAACCCATTCTGGAGTAACTGGTTCTTCTCAGTAGGAGGTGGTGCACAGGTATTATTTGGTAATAATGACCATATCGGAAAATTCAGAGACCGTATTGCCCCCACATTGAATGTATCAGTTGGTAAATGGGTAACACCCGGTTTTGGAGTGCGTATGCAATACAGTGGACTACAATCTAAAGGATTCACTACTAACGAATCTGCAAATTATGTAGTCGGTGGTCCGAGAGAAGATGGCTCTTACAAGCAGAGATGGGACTATATGAACTTGCATGGTGATTTGATGATCAACCTGAATGCGCTTTTCGGTGGATACAACCCGGATCGCGTATATGAAATTATCCCTTATATCGGTGCCGGCTGGGCTCATTCATATTCCAAACCTCATACCAATGCTGCTACTTTCAATGCAGGTATTATCAACCGTTTCCGTTTGTCAAATGCTGTTGATTTGAATCTTGAATTGAGTGCAACTGGCCTGGAAGGTAAGTTTGACGGTGAACATGGTGGTAAACCCGATTATGACGGTATTTTAGGTGCTACTCTCGGTGTAACTTATTACTTCCCGACCCGTGGATTCCAACGCCCTGTTCCACAGATTATCTCTGAACTGGAATTGAGACAGATGCGTGATCAGATGAATGCTATGGCAGCCGCTAATATGCAGTTGCAGCAACAGTTGGCTAATGCACAGCAACCTGTAGTGGAAGAAGCTGAAGAAGTTGTTGTAACAGATGCTAACATCGCACCGCGTACAGTATTCTTCAAGATTGGTTCAGACAAGTTGTCTCCACAAGAAGAAATGAACTTATCTTATCTTGCCAGCAAGATGAAAGAATTCCCGAACATGACATATACAATCAACGGATATGCAGACTCTGCAACCGGTACTCCGTCTATCAACCAGAAGTTGAGTATGGAACGTGCACAGGCTGTTAAAGACTTGTTGGTTAAGAAGTACGGTATCTCTGCAGACAGATTAACCGTTGCAGCAGGTGGTGGTGTCGATAAGTTCGGTCAACCGATTTTGAACCGTGTTGTATTGGTAGAATCAGCTCAGTAATACGCTCATCTAGCTCGGTATATATTTTGTATAGGCTGGATTAGTTTAATAAAACATAGTCTCCTTATTTTCTTGCTTCCTTATTTTATGGATAGGGCGGGAAAATAAGGAGACTTTTTTGAATACATAAAACTTCTTCTTTATCGTTCTAATATATTATATGAATCAGCCGATTTTATAAATAAACTCTTTTACAGCATCATTCTCAGACAAACATCCATTCTATGTAATAAAGTTTTGTATATTTGTAATACATAACTCAAATCTAAGACATTATGGGTGATTTTTATGGCGTATGTGCATTACTTGCTGCACTGATGTTCTTCGTCTTGATACAAAAGTTTGATAAGAAGTTTGGGAAGGTAGAGAAAGAACTGGACGAAATAAAGAAACGAATGGATGCTTTTCTCAACGCTCAGGAGAGAATAGCTTCCGATCATGTACAATCGAAGGAAAATGTATCGGCTGAAGCCGTGGAAGACACATGTATCCCGCCTCATGCGGCAAATGAAATCCCTGTTCCGAAAAAAGGACTGTTGCGGAAAGAAGAACTGCTTGAAGCTCCTCAAGGTATGATGGCAGAGAATAATGTAACTTCTGAAATACCTGTCGTCACACCGTCTGTACGGAAACAGAAGAAAGTTAACTATGAGAAGTTTATCGGTGAAAATCTGTTTGGCAAAATTGGTATTCTTGTATTCGTAATCGGTGTTGGCTTCTTTGTGAAATATGCCATTGATAAAGACTGGATTAACGAGACATTACGTACTGTACTCGGTTTCCTGACCGGCTCTGCATTGCTGGTAGTTGCCGAACGTCTGCAAAAGAAGTACCGTACATTCAGTTCCTTGCTTGCGGGTGGAGCTTTCGCTGTCTTTTATCTTACGGTAGCTATTGCCTTTCATTTTTATCATCTCTTCCCTCAGACTGTCGCCTTTATTATTCTGATAGTTATAACGCTGTTCATGTCGATTCTGTCTGTCCTGTACGACAGGCGCGAACTGGCCATCATTTCATTGGTCGGAGGATTCCTGGCACCTTTTATCGTCAGCAGTGGCGATGGTAACTACATGGTACTGTTCACTTATATAAGTATATTGAATCTTGGGATGTTCGGACTTTCTATCTATAAGAAATGGGGAGAACTTCCGGTGATAGCCTTTGTCTTTACCTACCTAGTGATGGGACTATTCCTGCTGACCGGCTATTCTACCGGAACGGCAATCATTTCCGTACATCTGTTCGCATTTGCCACCTTGTTCTATTTTATATTCCTGTTGCCGATCTTATCGATACTCCGGATAGAAGCCATAAAGAAGAACAGGGGATTATTACTGGTTATCATAACCAATAACTTCATTTATCTGTTATTGGGAATCCTGTTCCTGCGAAATATGGAACTGGCATTTAAGTCCGAAGGTTTGCTGAGCTTGTTCATTGCAATCATCAATTTAGTTTTGGTTATCTGGCTGCGAATGAGTAAGAAAGATTATAAGTTCCTTATTTATGCCATGTTGGGACTTGTACTGACATTTGTTTCCATCACCATACCTATTCAACTGGACGGAAACTATATAACCTTATTCTGGGCAGCGGAAATGGTACTGCTGTTATGGCTTTATGTCAAATCGAAGATCTGGATATATGAACGTGCTACCTTGGTATTGATGGGGCTGACACTTTTTTCATATCTGATGGATGTATCTGCCGTGATACTATCTTCCTCTTCCTCCGATACAATTTTCCTGAACAGCTCTTTTGCGACTTCCCTGTTTGTCGGTTTGGCTGCGGGCGCATTTGCTTTGATGATGGGACATTACCGTTCTCTTTTCTCTGAAGCCCGCTGCCTGAGATATGTTCCTTGGAATCCGGTCATGCTTCTTACATCTGCTGCTATACTCTATTATACATTCATGGCAGAGTTTTCCTTGCATCTGGCAGGAGCTACAAGGAGCGGGATGATGCTGGTATTCACTTCCGCTGCCATCCTTATCCTCAGCTATGCTTTCAAGAAGCGTTTCCCGATAGAGCAATGTACGATTCCTTATCTGGCAGGTCTTGGAATTAATGTTTTGATATATGCGATCAATATATGGGGAGACCAATGGGCACACATGAGTCTGTCTCCTGTTTTACTCCGATGGCTGGCGGTAGCATTTATTATAGTTAACCTATACTACGTTGCCCGTCAATACTATACTATTATAGGACTGAAAACTCACTTCACTGTCTATTTGAATGTGCTGGCACTTCTCCTCTGGCTGACGATGGCGCGTTCTTTCCTCTGGCAGGCGGGAGTCGAAGATTTCGACGCCGGTTTCTCCGTTTCATTGAGCATTGCGGGATTTGTCCAGATGGCATTGGGGATGCGTCTGCACCAGAAAGTGTTACGTATCATTAGTCTTTCAACTTTTGGAATCGTTCTGCTGAAACTGATTCTGAAGGACTTATGGGCAATGCCTACTATCGGTAAGATCATTGTGTTTATCATTTTGGGCTTGATATTGCTGGTACTTTCTTTCCTTTACCAGAAGCTGAAAGGAGTGCTCTTCAAAAATGATGAAGATGAAACGGATTGAGCCGGTCATGCAATAAAACTCTCTTTATATAAATACAAATAAGAAAGCACCCGCGTTACAGTTGTCTGTGGCGCAGGTGCTTTCTTTTTTATAAAGGATGTGTCGTACACCCTATTTCTTATTCTGTTTATTCCTGCGAAGAGGCAAAGCGTTTCACTTGTTCTTCAATCAGTTCTTTATCATCGAAGTAGTTGATCTTCATCGCTTTCTTTACATCTGCCAATGTTTCGGCAGCGGCAGCTCTGGCTACTTCGCATCCTTCCTGCAACATTTTGTAAATAGCAGGAATATCTTTGCTGAATTCTTTGCGACGGTTGCGGATCGGTTCCAATGTTTCCTGCATAATAGCGTTCAGGAAGCGTTTTACTTTTACGTCGCCCAGTCCGCCACGCTGATAGTGAGCTTTCAGTTCTTCCAGATTCGGATAATCCGGCAAGTAACGTTCGAAATGTTCCGGACGGCAGAAAGCGTCCAGATAAGTAAATACGGTATTACCCTCTATCTTACCCGGATCTTGTACGCGGAGGTGTCCCGGATCGGTGTACATACTCATGATCTTTTTCTGGATTTCTTCCGGTTCTTCGGACAGATAGATGCAGTTTCCGAGTGATTTACTCATTTTAGCCTTTCCGTCAGTCCCCGGCAGACGAAGGCAGGCGGCATTGTCCGGCAACAGGATTTCCGGTTCTACCAGCGTTTCACCATAAATATAGTTGAAGCGACGAACGATTTCGCGCGCCTGTTCCAGCATCGGTTCCTGGTCTTCACCTACCGGAACAGTAGTGGCACGGAAAGCAGTAATGTCCGCAGCCTGGCTGATAGGATAAGTGAAAAAGCCTACAGGGATGCTTGCTTCGAAGTTACGCATCTGAATTTCAGACTTCACAGTCGGATTGCGTTGCAAACGGGATACGCTTACAAGGTCCATATAATAGAAGCTAAGTTCGCACAATTCCGGTATTTGCGACTGGATGAAGATAGTGGCTTTGGTCGGATCAATGCCGCATGCCAGATAGTCGAGGGCAACTTCAATCACATTCTGACGTACCTTTTCAGGATTGTCTATATTGTCCGTCAACGCCTGTGAATCGGCAATGAAGATAAACATTTTACTATAGTCACCTGCATCTTGCAAGTCCACTCTGCGTTTCAACGAACCTACATAATGTCCGATATGGAGTCTTCCGGTAGGACGGTCACCCGTCAATATGATTTTCTCTTTTTTCATTGTTATAGCCTTATTATAATAGATTTAGCGACAAAGATAAGGATAAAAAATGAAAGATGCGTCAAAATGAAGCCTCTTCGTTATTTATGCTTACTTTTCTCGACTTTTAGTATAAAAAGAGAATATTCTTCTTCAAATTCTTTGTAATTTTAGAAATATGTCGTTACTTTGCACAAATTTTGAAATCGACAATGAATCAACAAGAAATTAGAAGTAAGTATTATCTACATTCGGATGTTTTTCACCCGGAATCAACAGGCTTCTTCTTTTTTCTCCAAAAACGATATTTTAGTTCTTTGGTAATGCGTTAATCCTTTTACGAGGGTAACGCATTTTTTTTATAGACGAAACTTAGAAAACTTATTATAACAACAAAAGAAATGGAAAAGGAAATCAAGAAAGTTCTCGTTTTGGGTTCTGGAGCACTCAAAATCGGACAAGCCGGAGAATTTGACTACTCAGGCTCACAAGCACTGAAAGCTTTGAAAGAAGAAGGTATCAGCTCAGTATTGGTAAACCCGAACATCGCAACCATTCAGACTTCTGAAGGAATTGCCGATAAAGTGTATTTCCTTCCCGTAACTACTTATTTCGTAGAAGAGATTATCAAGAAAGAACGTCCGGACGGTATCCTGCTGGCTTTCGGCGGACAGACTGCATTGAACTGCGGTGCCGAACTGTACACACAAGGTGTTCTTGATAAGTATGGAGTGAAAGTACTGGGTACATCGGTAGAAGCTATCATGTACACAGAAGACCGTGACCTGTTCGTGAAGAAACTGGATGAGATTCAGATGAAGACTCCGGTGAGCCAGGCTGTAGAAAGCATGGAAGATGCTATCGCTGCTGCCCGTAAGATCGGTTATCCGGTGATGGTGCGTTCGGCTTATGCCTTGGGAGGTCTTGGTAGCGGTATCTGTGCTAACGAAGAAGAATTCCTGAAACTGGCTGAAAGTTCTTTCGCTTTCTCTAAGCAGATTCTGGTAGAAGAATCTCTGAAAGGTTGGAAAGAAATCGAGTTTGAGGTGATTCGTGATGCCAACGACCACTGCTTTACAGTGGCCAGCATGGAAAACTTCGACCCGCTGGGCATCCATACCGGTGAATCCATCGTTGTAGCTCCTACTTGTTCATTGGATGACAAAGAACTGAAGTTGTTGCAGGAACTGTCTACGAAGTGCATCCGTCACCTCGGCATCGTAGGTGAATGTAACATCCAGTATGCGTTCAACTCTGATACGGACGACTATCGTGTGATTGAAGTAAATGCCCGTCTGAGCCGTTCTTCCGCACTGGCATCCAAAGCTACCGGTTATCCGCTGGCATTCGTGGCCGCTAAGATTGCATTAGGGTACTCACTCGACCAGATCGGTGAGATGGGAACTCCGAACTCTGCTTATCTTGCTCCGCAACTTGATTACTATATCTGTAAAATCCCTCGCTGGGACTTGACGAAGTTTGCCGGTGTATCCCGTGAAATCGGTTCAAGCATGAAGTCGGTAGGTGAAATCATGTCTATCGGTCGCTCTTTCGAAGAAATCATTCAGAAAGGTCTTCGCATGATCGGTCAGGGTATGCATGGTTTTGTAGGTAACGACGATGTACACTTCGACGACCTCGATAAAGAACTTTCACGTCCGACTGACTTGCGTATCTTCTCCATCGCACAAGCTATGGAAGAAGGATACAGCATCGACCGTATCCACGAACTGACTAAGATCGATCCCTGGTTCCTCGGCAAGCTGAAGAACATTGTAGACTATAAAGCTAAATTGTCTACCTATAACAAGGTGGAAGATATCCCGGCTGACGTCATGCGTGAAGCTAAGGTTCTTGGTTTTTCTGACTTCCAGATTGCCCGCTTCGTTCTGAATCCGACCGGAAACATGGAAAAAGAAAACCTTGCAGTACGTGCTCACCGTAAAGCCTTAGGTATTCTTCCGGCTGTAAAACGCATCAATACTATCGCTTCCGAACATCCGGAACTGACTAACTACCTGTATATGACTTATGCAGTGGAAGGTTACGACGTAAACTATTATAAGAATGAAAAATCAGTAGTAGTACTGGGATCGGGCGCTTACCGCATCGGTAGCTCGGTTGAATTTGACTGGTGCTCGGTGAATGCGGTTCAGACTGCCCGCAAGCTGGGGTACAAGTCTATCATGATCAACTACAACCCTGAAACTGTTTCTACTGACTACGATATGTGCGACCGTCTGTACTTCGACGAACTTTCTTTCGAACGTGTGCTTGACGTGATCGACCTTGAACAACCGCGTGGTGTGATCGTATCCGTAGGCGGACAGATTCCGAACAATCTGGCTATGAAGCTGTATCGCCAGTCGGTACCTGTATTGGGTACTTCGCCGGTTTCTATCGACCGTGCCGAAAACCGTAACAAGTTCTCTGCAATGCTCGATCAGCTCGGTATCGACCAACCGGCATGGATGGAACTTACCAGCCTCGAAGAAGTGAAAGGATTCGTAGAAAAAGTAGGTTATCCGGTATTGGTTCGTCCTTCATACGTACTCTCGGGTGCTGCAATGAACGTTTGCTACGATGACGAAGAACTGGAAAACTTCTTGAAGATGGCTGCTGAAGTATCTAAGGAGTATCCGGTAGTTGTTTCTCAGTTCCTTGAAAATACAAAGGAGATAGAGTTTGACGCTGTAGCTCAGAACGGTGAAGTGGTTGAATACGCTATTTCCGAACACGTAGAGTTTGCCGGTGTACACTCCGGTGACGCTACTCTGGTATTCCCGGCACAGAAGATTTATTTTGCAACTGCCCGCCGCATCAAGAAGATCAGCCGTCAGATTGCTAAAGAACTGAATATCTCCGGTCCGTTCAACATCCAGTTCCTTGCCCGCAACAACGAAGTGAAGGTAATTGAATGTAACCTGCGTGCTTCTCGTAGCTTCCCGTTTGTATCTAAGGTGCTGAAACGCAACTTCATCGAAACGGCTACCCGCATCATGCTGGATGCTCCGTATAGCCAACCGGACAAAACTGCGTTCGACATCGACTGGATTGGCGTAAAAGCCTCTCAGTTCTCTTTCTCCCGTCTTCACAAGGCTGACCCTGTTTTGGGTGTGGACATGTCTTCTACCGGTGAAGTAGGTTGTATCGGTGATGATTTCTCTGAAGCATTGCTGAATGCGATGATCGCTACAGGCTTCAAGATTCCGGAAAAGGCAGTGATGTTCTCTTCGGGTGCAATGAAGTCTAAGGTTGACTTGCTGGATGCAAGCCGCATGTTGTTTGCCAAAGGATATCAGATTTACGCTACTGCCGGAACCGCTGCATTCCTGAATGCTCATGGTGTAGAAACGACTCCGGTTTACTGGCCGGATGAAAAACCGGGAGCAGAAAACAATGTGATGAAGATGATCGCTGATCATAAGTTCGATTTGATCGTTAACATTCCGAAGAACCACAGCAAGCGTGAGTTGACGAATGGTTACCGTATCCGTCGTGGCGCTATCGATCATAATATTCCGTTGATTACGAATGCTCGTCTGGCAAGTGCTTTCATTGAAGCATTCTGTGAACTGAAACTGAGCGATATTCAGATTAAGAGCTGGCAGGAATATAAATAAACTGCTTTATATATAATAAGGAGACTCTCTCTTTGGCATGCCAAGGAGGGAGTCTCTTTTTTTATGTATGGCTTGATTTATTTTCTCTCTTTATTTCTCTCTCTCTGTGAATCAACATACGTTTTGCTCTCATGCTCTCACTTTCTGCCTGTATCGCTTTATCCATCGTAGTTACAGCTATGGTAGCAAGTGTGGTAGCAGTGTGGTAGCAAGCGTTTGCTCTCACTTTTTATCTATTTGCAATCCGTGTTTTCTTTCTGTTATGGTCTTATATTCAGTGTGTTAACATCTGATCTGTCAACTGTTAATGATTGTCGTTTCATCTATTAATAATTGAGAATTCAGGTATTAATGGCTGATACCTCCTCTGTTATTGCCTGATATATGCTTTGTTCTGACTTATCGCCAGGTGTTTCAAACGGTTTCCATCGCTTGAAACCACAGTTTCCATTACTTGAAACTAGAGTTCCCATTACTTGAAACTTTAGTTTCATACGCTCGAAACTTTTGGTTTCAAGCCTTTGGAACTACAGTTTCACACCGATGAAACTAGAGTTCCAAGCTGTGGAAACTGCGGTTCCAAATGGAGAGAATGTTAAACTCTCAGGTAGAGGGTTCTAAGACTATTAATTGCTCTCTTACATCCTAAGTGAAATAACTGATAGTGAATGGTACCTGTATTTTATGGCTTACTCACGCAATAATTGTAGACTTTCAGATTCTGTACCTTACTGTTGAAGTTTCCAGCCTTTTCCAGCGGGAAGACTAGTGTACGTACATAACTCATCGAATCTTTCCCTGCGTTAAAGTAGAGTTTCTGCGTATTCATTTCTTCAACCACCTTTCCGTTGACCCTCAGCGTAGTGCTTCGGTTGTTTCCTTCTATCTGAATAGTTGCTTTTTCTCCCGGATTCACTTTGTAGGGGAAGGTATTCAGGTAACTGTCGCGGGCAAATCCCATCATTCCCCGGATGGGGTCGGACAGGTAGAATACAGCATTAGGAGAACGGAATAATTCGGTTCCTTCGTTCTCTTCTGCTCCGGTGATGTCGAAGCTCACAGTGTAGTTATAACCGATTTCCGGATAATCGGAAGTGCTGCCGGGGGCAACCGTGGAACGTTCGTATACTAATCCCGGCTTTGTGCCGATTCTCGCCAGCTGATTGACTCCGGGTGCTTCGCTGAGGAGCGCTCGTTTCTCATTAAATGTTTCATAAGGAATACCCGTTTGGGCACCTGTCCACATTTTTACGGACAGAGTCTGCAAAGGTGAGAATATACGGTGATGGATGTCTTTTACTGAAATTCCGTTGCCGGCATGGTCGTTCCAGATAGCAAACATACCGCCGAGAATGGAAGGGTGCTTTTCTTCAAATACCGATTTTCCGATATGGGCTGGAGTCCATTCCTTATATAAGTATGGCTCGTTGAGGTAGTCCTGATAATACCCGGCTACCGGAACGATATAGACCATTCCGTCCGGAATACAGATTAACTTGTATCCGTCTTTTATCATGGTTGCCGGGTCGGCATACCCGTTGTACCAGGCATTCATGATGACGTTTTCTGATTTGACAGGGGTATCACCTTTGGCATGGCTGAGAGCGCCCCATACCACTGCTTGCTTGCCAAAACCTTCGACAAAACGAATGTAATGATCGGTGAAAGCCCGGAATTTTTCTATCACGTCTTTCTTTGCATTCGAGTATTCGTCTGTACCGATATGTACCCGTTTGCCAACAAACACCGGATTGTCGCCTTCCAGATATTCTTTGAACAGAGCATCTACAAATTCATACGTTTCCGGCTTGAATAAGTCGAGATGATCCATTCCATACTCTTTGCTGCCGATTTCCGGTTTGTAATGGGTAAGTGCCAGTGAATGGGCAGGAACATCAATCTCCGGAATGATTTCCACGAAGTTGGATGCTGCCTGTTTCTGGAAGTCGATGAACTCTTTCTTGGAATAAGAGCCGTCACGGGCAGCCAATCCCGGATAAGTATCCGACTCCAGACGGAAAGCAGCATACGTCTTATCCCAGTTGTGCTCGAAATATTGCTTGAATCCGTTATCGTTCAGATGAACTTGCAGCGTATTCATTTTGTAGTAAGCCATGATTTTTACCAGGTCTTGCAGATAAGACATCGGTATGAACTTACGACCGCAGTCTATCATGAAGCCGCGAAGCGGATAGTCGGGATAATCTCGGATTACTCCTTGCGGGAGTGAACGTTCCTGATTCTGCTCCGCCAGTTGCAGGAGGGTGCGTGTGCTCCAGTAAAGGCCGGTTGTGGTAGGGGCGGAGGCAGCTACGCGGTCGGTTATCTTAATGGCATAACCTTCTTCGCCTAATTTCTTGTCTGTCGATAATGCTAAGACAAAATCGCCGGAGGCAGCCTTGCCTTGTACTACGCTTAATGTCTGCCCGAACATCTGCCGATAATCGTCGGCAAACATCTTGGCTATTCGCAGTAATTCGGGATTTTGGGAGGTACAGACAATCCGGGCATCTTTTCCCGGAATAAAGTTGCCGTCTTTTCCCGTCCATTGTTTGAGTTCGGGAATAACGAACGGTTTCGGGTTGACAGCGGCACGGGATAAACTACCCGTCAGACAAAAGATGACCAATAAGGCCAAAGCTTTCAGCGATACAAACTTGTTTCTCATAAGGGGGATTTTTGTGTTTTTGTTAATTAATAAATGATTATAGTTAATTATTGGGTGAAAGTAGGCATAATTTGGATATCTGTCAACAAGTAAAGCTATTTATTTTTTATTTTTGTGATTTCCAAAATGATAAAAACCGATTAAGAATGTTAGTACTTCTATCTTGCGCCAAGACGATGAGTGCGGTGTCGAAGGTGAAAGTTCCTTTGACTACGAGCCCCCGCTTTCAGAAGGAAGCGGTGGAAATAGCGTTGCAGATGTCTCAGTTTTCTGTTGACGAATTGGAACGTTTACTGCGTGTCAACGCTAAGATTGCTGTGGAGAATTATAAGCGTTACCAAGCTTTTCATGCGGAGGCTACTCCGGAATTACCGGCTTTGCTGGCTTATACCGGAATCGTATTCAAGCGCCTCAATCCGAAAGATTTCTCTGTGGAGGACTTTGAATATGCGCAGGAACACTTGCGGCTGACTTCGTTCTGTTATGGGCTGTTGCGCCCTTTGGATGTAATTCGTCCTTATCGTCTGGAGGGAGATGTCGTGTTGCCGGAATTAGGGAATCAGACAATGTTTTCCTACTGGCAGTCGCGTTTGACGGATGTGTTTATACAGGATGTCCGGCAGGCAGGAGGAATCTTGTGTAACCTTGCCAGTGATGAGATGAAAAGTCTGTTTGACTGGAAACGGGTGGAGAAGGAGGTGCGTGTGGTAACTCCCGAATTTCATGTCTGGAAGAATGGAAAACTGGCTACGATTGTGGTCTATACTAAAATGTCTCGTGGCGAAATGACACGTTTTATCTTGAAGAATAAGGTCGGGAATCCGGATGACCTGAAGGGATTCTCGTGGGAAGGGTTCGAATTTGACGAATCCCTTTCAGATGAAAGAAAATTTGTATTTACGAATGGTAAGGGGGAATAAGGAATATGACAGAAGTCGAGAAGATGCGTAGCAGCCAGTTGGCTGATATGTCTGCACCGGAGTTGCAGGAACGTTTTGAACATGCAAAGAAGTTGCTGGCTGTCATGCGTGGATTGAGCACGTATGATGACGGTTACAGGGAATTGTTGGAAGAGTTGGTGCCGGGTATTCCTGAAACTTCGGTGATCTGCCCTCCTTTCCATTGCGACCACGGAGACGGGATCAGGTTGGGCGAACATGTATTTGTCAATGCCAATTGTACTTTTTTGGATGGAGGATATATTACAATCGGTGCTCATACGCTGGTAGGGCCTTGCGTGCAGATTTATACGCCGCATCATCCGATGAATTATCTGGAACGTCGCGGTTCGAAAGAATATGCCTATCCGGTTACGGTCGGTGAAGATTGCTGGATTGGTGGCGGAGCAATCATCTGTCCCGGTGTGACGATTGGCAACCGATGTGTGATAGGAGCGGGAAGTGTCGTAACGAAAGATATTCCCGACGACAGTGTCGCAGTCGGGAATCCGGCCCGTGTGGTCCGTAAACAGGTTTAACCGGGAAATTTATTTCCCGGATTTGAGTGTTCCCGCATTGTTGTCTTCGTTATGAAGGCGTCTTTCGGCGGACTCGTATTTGCGTCCGAAACTGAAATTCCACGAAAGTGTGAGAGCGAATACTCTGGAACTTTCTTTGATGTACATCCAGTTTTTGGAAGGAGCTAACGGACTGAAGTTCTCACTCCCTATTCTGTAGTTACTGCCGAAAGGGTTGAGAGACATGACTCCTACATTCAGCTGCTTGTAGCGGTAGCTGACGCTTAAAAGATGGTAGTTCTCTCCGTAACTCAGAGTCTCTCCGTAAAAATCATTTCGGTGGTTCCGTATCTCGAAATACGCGCTCCATTTTTTATAGGCTGCCGTTGCGCTGGCACAATAGTACCAGTTGGTATAAGTGTGATGATAGTTGTGTCCGCGGCTGTCGAAATAGTTGATACCTGTCGATATGGACAAACTTAAGATATCTTTTATAGGGCCTACCTTGATTTCTATTTCCGGATTGAGCTTTTGCCAGCTCCGCTGGTTGGCGGTGGTGCGCACAAAAAGTTCGCCTTCTCTGAATGTTTCTTCCATATTGGGCTTGTGCTGATACTGATACAGGAGATAAAGGCTACTGCTGAATAGTCCTTTACGGAAGTCTACGTTCAGCGTATTGTTGTAGACCGTTGACATTTTCAGGGTCGGATTTCCCCGGCGTATTTGTAAGGAGTCAATCAGTTGCTCTACGTTGCTCAGGTCGGAGAGGGCGGGGGTGCTTCTGGAAATCTGTCCCTGGTAGCGGATAAAAGCTTGGTCCGAGAAATTGTAGGTAAGCCGTATACGGGGTAAGACTGAATATTTCTGATATCCTTCACCTTCCTGGTTGAACCATGAGCGGCTGCCCTGTACCCCGACGGAATAATTAAACCTTTTTATTTTGCTGCTGTATTCTATATAAGTGGAAGTGTGTGCTTCCTGCATCCGCGTTTCCGCCGAAGAAGTGCCGGCGTACTTGTTCTCCGTCAGTGATTGCTGGTGGCGGATACCTGCACTGAGCTTGCTGTTGGTGAATTTCTTTTCGTAGATGCCTTCGCCGATAAATGAGTATTTCTTTCCGCGGATAGCCGAATAGATATCGGTAGCAAGGATGGAATGCTTCTTTTCTTCGTAGGTGCGGTCGTCATAAGTATGTATATAAGTGCCTACCGTGTTCAGGATGATGGCCTGGTTGTTTTTGAGGTTACGTTGCAGATAAATATCGATGGAGGGAGATTTGCTGTCTGAGGCCGTGTGGTCTTTCATGGCTACACTATTATCCGGATTGTCGATGGGGTATAATGTGCTTTGGGTGTTCAGTTTGTTATAACGGAAACTTCCCCGAAGGGCTACACTGACGAACCACTTTTCGGCTTCCTGGTAGCTGTAATTCATTGTCAGATAATCCCAGCGCATTTTCATTTTGTCAGGGACACCGTCTTCCAGTCTTGTAAAAGAAGGCTTGTCCGAGAAATGAAACGTTTCGGAATTCTCCCGCCAGTAGTTCTTGAATGAGCGATAACCTTCATGGTAATTGATTCCCCATTCGGAATTTTTATGGTTGATTTTGGCTGTTGCATTGTTGTTTCCCAAAAGTGTGTTGACTGATGTACTTGTGTCAAATCCTACGTAGCCACCTGTCTGATGACGGCGGACGATATAGTCTATGACAGCCGCTGCGTTATCTCCATACCGTAAACCCGGTTCGTCATGGTATTCGATGCGGATCACGTCTTCCGGCTGCAAAGCCAGTATCTCCTGTATCTCCACTTTCGCTCCGTTGATACGTAGCTGTACGTCTCCCTGATTGGAAGAAGTAATCGTTTGCCGGATGAGGTCGACTTGTATGCGGCTGAGTTGTAAACGTTGTAACAGGCTAAGCCCGTTCGTTGAAGTTTTTAGCTGACGGGCACTGGGAAGAATGATCTTCCGGTCGGGCTGGTTGATAACAGGATTGGCGGTAATGGTCACTTCTTCCAGTGCGATGGCTGCCGAATCAATGGAGATCGACCCCAAGTCGAGTGTGGCTGTAAAATCATTCAGGTTGATTTGTTGTGTTTGATAGCCTAGCCCGGATATCCGTAATTGATAATTTCCTTTTTGTAAGTTGTTCATGTTGAATCGTCCCCGTTGGTCGGTAATGCCTCCGGAGATGAAAATAGAATCTTTTGTCTGTAAAATGACATTGGCAAATTCTACCGGCTCTTTGCCGGATACGATTCTTCCTCTTAACTGTAAGTCTTGTGCAATAAGCAACATACACAGACATAGAAATGCTGCGGTTGTAGTGATTCGTTTCATATCTTATTATTAATGGCAGAGAAAGAGTCGCGACTGTCTTTATCTTGTTGTGTTTATTAGACGGACCTGGAGAAGTGAAAGTTGCATGAAAAAAAACTTTTTTCATTATTTGCTGATAATCAGATAATTTCTGATTGTGATAAAAACTTTCTTGAAAAATAATACATGAAATGTTTGGAGGTTTCGAAAAAAGCCGTACCTTTGCATCGCTTTTGAAACGGAAGTGTACGGGCGCTTAGCTCAGCTGGTTCAGAGCATCTGGTTTACACCCAGAGGGTCGGGGGTTCGAATCCCTCAGCGCCCACCATAAAAACCGAAACACTTCCGCCAACAAAAGGGCGCTTAGCTCAGCTGGTTCAGAGCATCTGGTTTACACCCAGAGGGTCGGGGGTTCGAATCCCTCAGCGCCCACAGAAATGGAAGTCTTGCGAAGAGGTTCGTGAGGCTTTTTTTATTTCTTACCGCTTTTATACAAACTTTCTTTGTCCTTTTGGCTTATAACTCAGGAAAAAGAGTTAATTTTGCAGTCTGATAATTATCTAAGAAAACGTATGGAACTTGATGTATTAACGGCCATATCTCCGATTGATGGTCGATATAGAGGCAAAACTAAAGCTTTGGCGGCTTATTTCTCTGAATTTGCACTGATTAAATACCGTGTACAGGTAGAGGTGGAATACTTTATCACCTTGTGTGAACTTCCTTTGCCGCAGTTGAAAGGAATCGATAGCAGCGTGTTTGAAACTTTACGGAATATCTACCGTAATTTTTCGGAAGCAGATGCGCAACGCATTAAAGATATCGAGAGTGTAACCAACCATGATGTAAAAGCTGTAGAATATTTCCTGAAAGAAGAATTTGACAAGCTGGGTGGAATGGATGACTATAAAGAATTCATTCACTTCGGACTGACTTCTCAGGATATTAACAATACGTCTGTGCCTCTTTCTATCAAAGAAGCGTTGGATAAAGTTTATTATCCGTTGATTGAGGAACTGATTGCACAGTTGAAAACTTATGCAACGGAGTGGGCTGACATCCCGATGCTTGCTAAAACTCATGGACAGCCGGCTTCTCCGACTCGCCTGGGTAAAGAGGTGATGGTATTCGTTTACCGTCTGGAACGCCAGCTGGCTATGCTGAAGGCATGTCCGATCACTGCTAAATTTGGTGGGGCTACCGGTAATTACAATGCTCATCATGTTGCATATCCTCAATATGACTGGAAACAATTCGGCAATCGTTTTGTTGCAGAGAAACTGGGACTGGAACGCGAAGAATATACCACTCAGATTTCGAACTACGATAACTTATCTGCTATCTTTGACGCGATGAAACGTATCAATACCGTGATGGTAGATATGAACCGTGACTTCTGGCAGTATATTTCTATGGAATACTTCAAACAGAAAATCAAGGCCGGAGAAGTCGGATCAAGCGCAATGCCGCACAAGGTAAATCCGATTGACTTTGAAAATGCGGAAGGTAATCTGGGTATCGCGACATCTATTCTGGAGCACTTGGCTGTGAAGCTTCCTGTTTCCCGCTTGCAGCGTGACCTGACAGATTCTACAGTACTCCGTAATGTCGGTGTGCCTTTCGGGCATATCGTGATTGCCATTCAGAGTTCACTGAAAGGACTTCGCAAGTTGCTGCTGAACGAACCGGCTATTTACCGTGACCTGGATAATTGCTGGAGCGTAGTGGCTGAGGCTATCCAGACTATTTTACGCCGCGAGGCTTACCCGCATCCGTATGAAGCTTTGAAAGCTTTGACCCGGACAAACCAGGCTATTACAGAAAGTTCTATTAAAGAGTTTATCGAAGGCTTGAATGTAAGCGAAGATATTAAAAAAGAGTTAAGAGCAATTACTCCGCATACTTATACGGGACTTTAATTGTTTACTTATACAATAAACGTGTTTTTTAAATAGGCCGTGAGGCCAAAGTCTAATTTTATTCGAATAAAAAAATGAGCACAGAAAACGAAGAATGGCGCGAAAATTCTTTCAATGAAGAGAATACAGGTGCCGGCCGTGATGGTAACAGGTCTTACAACAGAGAAGGTGGAGAACGTCCGTATCGTCCTTCTTACAACCGTGAAGGTGGGGATCGTCCGTATCGCCCGCGATTTAATACCAACAATGAAGGTGGAGAACGCCCGCAGCGTTCTTATGGTGACCGCTCTTATGGCGATCGTCCGCAACGTCCTTCTTATAATCGTGAAGGTGGAGACCGTCCGTATCGCCCTCGCTTCAATAGCAATAATGAAGGAGGCGAACGTCCGCAACGTCCTTACAACCGCGAAGGTGGAGAGCGTTCTTATGATCGTCCTCAACGTCCTTCTTACAACCGTGAAGGTGGTGACCGTCCGTACCGTCCGAGATTTAACCCGAATGGCGAAGGAAGCGATCGTCCGCAGCGTCCTTACAATCGTGAAGGCGGCGAACAACGTTCTTATGGCGACCGTCCGTACCGTCCCCGTTTCAATAGTGGTGAAGGTGGTGACCGTCCTCAGCGTCCTTACAACCGCGATGGTGGTGATCGTCCGTATCGTCCTCGCTTCAATAGTGGCGAAGGTGGCGGTTATCGTAATAACAATGCTGGCGGCTATCGTCCGAGATTTAACAATGACCGTTCGCAGGGGGGCTATCGTCCGCGTCCGCGTACCAGTGACTATGATCCGAATGCTAAATATAGCATCAAGAAACAGATTGAGTACAAGGAACAGTTTGTTGACCCGAATGAACCGATTCGTCTGAATAAGTTCCTGGCTAATGCCGGTGTTTGCTCACGTCGCGAGGCTGATGAGTTTATCACAGCAGGTGTGGTTTCTGTAAACGGTGAAGTCGTAACTGAATTGGGTACAAAGATCAAGCGTTCGGATGTTGTGAAGTTCCATGATGAACCGGTTAGCATTGAACGCAAGGTATACGTACTGTTGAATAAGCCGAAAGATACGGTTACTACATCGGATGATCCGCAGGAACGCCGTACGGTAATGGACCTGGTAAAAGGCGCTTGCAACGAGCGTATTTATCCGGTAGGACGTCTTGACCGCAACACGACTGGTGTACTTCTGCTGACCAATGACGGTGACTTGGCTTCAAAGCTGACACACCCGAAATTCTTGAAGAAGAAAATTTATCATGTTCATCTGGATAAGAACCTGACAAAAGCGGATATGGATCAGATTGCAGCTGGTGTACAGTTGGAAGATGGTGAAATCCATGCAGATGCTATCAGCTACACAGATGATTTCAAGAAAGACCAGGTAGGTATCGAAATTCACTCCGGCAAGAACCGTATCGTTCGCCGTATTTTCGAATCACTGGGATATAAAGTAGTAAAACTCGACCGTGTATTCTTTGCCGGATTGACCAAGAAAGGTCTGCGCCGCGGAGACTGGCGTTATCTGTCGGAAGCAGAAGTAAACTACCTCCGCATGGGTTCGTTTGAGTAATATATAATATTGTATTAAAAAAGTTTTATGGAAAAGATTGGTAGAACAAAAATTGTTGATCTGTTGAAGCGCGAAGACTTTGGCGCTATGGTCAATGTGAAAGGATGGGTTCGCACCCGTAGAGGTAGCAAACAAGTTAACTTTATCGCACTGAATGACGGTTCTACAATAAATAATGTGCAGATCGTAGTGGATCTGGCTAATTTCGATGAAGAGATGCTGAAACTGATTACTACCGGAGCTTGTATAAGCGTGAACGGGGTAATGGTGGAATCGGTAGGTTCCGGTCAGAAAGCGGAAGTGCAGGCTAAAGAAATCGAAGTGCTGGGTACTTGCGACAATACATATCCATTGCAGAAAAAAGGTCACTCCATGGAATTCTTGCGCGAGATCGCTCACTTGCGTCCGCGTACCAATACCTTTGGTGCAGTGTTCCGCATTCGTCACAACATGGCGATTGCTATTCACAAGTTTTTCCATGAAAAGGGATTTTTCTATTTCCATACACCGATTATCACAGGGTCTGACTGTGAAGGTGCCGGACAGATGTTCCAGGTAACTACCATGAGTCTGTATGACTTGAAGAAAGACGAAAGAGGTTCTATCTCTTATGATGACGACTTCTTCGGCAAGCAGACAAGTCTGACTGTATCCGGCCAACTGGAAGGTGAATTGGCTGCTACGGCGATGGGTGCTATCTATACATTCGGTCCTACATTCCGTGCTGAAAACTCCAATACTCCCCGCCACTTGGCAGAGTTCTGGATGATTGAGCCGGAAGTGGCTTTCAACGACATTGCTGACAATATGGACTTGGCAGAAGAGTTCATTAAATATTGTGTGAAATGGGCGTTGGATAACTGTGCGGATGATGTGAAGTTCCTGAACGATATGTTCGACAAGGGCTTGATTGAACGTCTGCAAGGTGTGTTGAAGGATGATTTCGTTCGTCTGCCTTATACAGAGGGTATCAAGATTCTGGAAGATGCTGTTGCTAAAGGACACAAGTTTGAGTTTCCGGTTTACTGGGGAGTAGACTTGGCCTCCGAACACGAACGTTATCTGGTGGAAGAGCACTTTAAACGTCCGGTGATTCTGACTGATTATCCAAAGGAGATCAAGGCCTTCTATATGAAGCAGAATGAGGATGGGAAGACGGTGCGTGCAATGGATGTTCTTTTCCCGAAAATCGGTGAAATCATTGGTGGTTCTGAACGTGAAGCGGACTATAACAAATTGATGACTCGTATTGAAGAGATGCATATCCCGATGAAGGATATGTGGTGGTATCTGGATACACGTAAGTTCGGTACTTGTCCTCACTCCGGTTTTGGACTCGGTTTTGAGCGTCTGTTGCTGTTTGTGACAGGTATGTCAAATATCCGTGACGTGATACCGTTCCCGCGTACACCGAGAAATGCTGAATTCTAATATTTCGGTATATTTATGTAAAACTCGCATAATCTTTCGATTGTGCGAGTTTTTTTATTCCTTTGATTGTTATTTTCTCAAAATAAATCTTTATATTTGGACATACGCATTCAAGAGTGTTAACTAAAATCATATTGTCATGAAAAAACTCTATTTCTTTACCATGCTTTCAATTATGTTGTTAGCGGTAACAGGTGCGATGGCCCAGAAGAAAACTAAGTTTAAACCGGCCGATTTGAAAGGGATTTGGCAGTTGTGCCATTATGTATCAGAATCTCCCGATGTTCCGGGATCGTTGAAACCCAGTAATACATTTAAGGTATTGAGTGATGACGGCAGAATCGTGAATTTTACCATTATTCCCGGTTCTGACGCGATTATTACCGGATATGGTACCTATAAACAGTTGACTGATGATTCTTATAAGGAGAGTATCGAGAAGAACATCCACCTTCCGATGCTCGATAATCAGGACAATATTCTGGAATTTGAGATTAAAGATAATGATTACCTGCATTTGAAATACTTCATCAAGAACGATTTGAACGGAAATGAACTGAATGCCTGGTATTATGAGACTTGGAAACGGGTGGAAATGCCGGCTAAGTTCCCGGAAGATATTGTGAGATAAATGAGATTGCAATATAGATTCTTTGTTGTTTTTTTGACCTCCCCGGTATAAATCCGGAGGAGGTCTTTTTATTTTCTTCACCTTATCTGTAAATATAGTAAGTTCCCCTTGTCATTCAACCCGATAAATCCAAAAAAAGCTAGAAATAGTTTGCCAATTCAAAGAAAAGCCGTACTTTTGCAAGCCGATTATTATCACAAAATGATAAGAGATTAATTCATAGCAAGTTAGTCCTCCTTTGTCCGGGGAGGTTAATATGTGGTGAAGAAAATTTTTAGTAGTAACATTTAAAAAACAAATTTAAGAGTGGATACTTTAAGTTACAAGACCATTTCTGCAAACAAAGCGACTGTAACCAAAGAATGGGTTATCGTTGACGCTACAGACCAAACACTAGGTCGTCTGGGAGCAAAAGTTGCAAAATTGCTGAGAGGAAAGTACAAACCGAACTTTACTCCTCACGTAGACTGCGGTGATAACGTTATCATCATCAATGCAGACAAAGTAAAACTGACTGGTAACAAATGGAATGACAGAGTTTATTTGTCATACACAGGTTATCCTGGTGGTCAGAGAGAAATGACTCCTGCCCGTTTGATCACTAAACCGAACGGTGAAGAGAGATTACTGAAAAAAGTAGTGAAAGGCATGCTGCCCAAGAATATTCTGGGAGCTAAATTGCTGGGTAACTTGTATGTTTACGCTGGTAGCGAACACAAACACGAAGCTCAGAGCCCGAAAATGATTGATATTAATTCATATAAATAAGATATAATGGAAGTAGTAAATGCATTAGGCAGACGTAAACGTGCTATTGCACGCGTATTCGTAAGCGAAGGTACAGGAAAGATTACTATTAACAAGAGAGACCTTGCAGAGTACTTTCCATCAACTATTCTTCAGTATGTTGTAAAACAACCATTGAACAAGCTGGGTGCTGCTGAGAAGTATGACATCAAGGTTAACTTGTGTGGTGGTGGTTTCACTGGTCAGTCTCAGGCATTGCGTTTGGCAATCGCTCGTGCATTGGTTAAGATGAACGCTGAAGATAAGGCTGCACTTCGTGCTGAAGGCTTCATGACTCGTGACCCACGTTCTGTAGAACGTAAGAAACCGGGACAGCCGAAAGCTCGTAGAAGATTCCAGTTCAGCAAGCGTTAATGTGCTGCCTGACCGAGGAATATGTTTAGTATCTAAACTACTGGGACTCTGCTTATAGACTACCCGGCGGTTGGTTTAGAAAAAACAAAAAAGAAAGTAAACGATTTAAAGAAAAAACAAGATGTCAAGAACAAATTTTGATACATTATTGGAAGCTGGTTGCCACTTCGGACACCTTAAGAGAAAGTGGAATCCTGCAATGGCTCCTTATATTTTCATGGAACGCAATGGTATTCACATCATTGACCTCCACAAAACAGTTGCAAAAGTAGACGAAGCTGCTGAAGCTTTGAAACAGATTGCCAAATCAGGCAAGAAAGTTCTTTTTGTTGCTACTAAAAAACAAGCTAAACAAGTTGTAGCTGAGAAAGCTCAATCTGTTAATATGCCTTATGTAATCGAGCGCTGGCCGGGTGGTATGTTGACCAACTTCCCGACTATCCGTAAGGCTGTGAAGAAGATGGCTACTATCGATAAATTGACTAACGATGGTACATATTCTAACCTTTCTAAGAGAGAAGTTCTTCAGATCTCTCGTCAACGTGCAAAATTGGACAAGACTTTGGGCTCTATCGCTGACCTGACTCGTCTGCCGTCTGCATTGTTCGTTATCGACGTAATGAAAGAAAATATCGCAGTTCGTGAAGCTAACCGTCTGGGTATCCCTGTATTTGGTATCGTTGATACTAACTCTGATCCTACAAACGTTGACTTCGTAATTCCTGCTAACGATGACGCTACTAAGTCAGTAGAGGTTATCCTTGACGCTTGCTGTGCTGCAATGATCGAAGGCTTGGAAGAAAGAAAAGCTGAAAAGATCGACATGGAAGCAGCTGGTGAAGCTCCTGCTAACAAAGGCAAGAAAAAATCAGTGAAAGCAAGACTTGACAAGTCTGACGAAGAAGCTATCAATGCAGCGAAAGCTGCTGCCTTCATCAAGGAAGACGAAGAGGCTTAATTATATAATGTGCCAATTTGCTAATGTGCAAGAGTATGCTTATACACTTGCATCTTGATTGGCAGATTGGCACATTTTTTGTTTTGAAAATTATTATTCATTTAAATAAAGGAAATTATTATGGCTGTAACTATGGCTGATATTACCAAGCTGCGTAAAATGACCGGAGCTGGTATGATGGACTGTAAGAATGCATTGACAGAAGCTGAAGGCGATTACGACAAGGCAATGGAAATTATCCGTAAGAAAGGACAAGCTGTTGCTGCTAAGCGTTCAGAACGTGATGCTTCTGAAGGTTGTGTTTTGGCTAAGACTACTGGTGAATATGCCGTTGTCATTGCTTTGAAGTGTGAAACTGACTTTGTTGCTCAGAATGCTGATTTTGTGAAACTGACTCAGGACATTCTGGACCTTGCTGTGGCTAACAAATGCAAGACATTGGACGAAGTAAAAGCATTGCCGATGGGTAACGGTACTGTACAGGATGCAGTGGTTGACCGTAGCGGTATTACTGGTGAGAAAATGGAGCTTGATGGTTACATGACTGTAGAGGGAGTAAGCACTGCTGTTTACAATCACATGAACAGAAACGGTCTCTGCACAATCGTTGCTTTCAACAAGAACGTTGACGAGCAGTTGGCTAAACAAGTAGCTATGCAGATTGCTGCAATGAACCCGATCGCTATTGATGAAGATGGTGTTTCTGAAGAAGTAAAAGAAAAGGAAATTGCTGTTGCTATCGAGAAAACAAAAGCAGAACAGGTACAGAAAGCTGTAGAAGCTGCTCTGAAGAAAGCCAACATCAACCCTGCTCATGTAGATAGCGAAGAGCACATGGAAAGTAATATGGCTAAGGGCTGGATTACAGCTGAAGATATAGCTAAGGCAAAGGAAATCATTGCTACCGTTTCTGCTGAAAAGGCTGCACACCTGCCGGAACAAATGATTCAGAACATCGCTAAGGGTCGTCTGGGTAAGTTCTTGAAAGAAGTTTGTCTGCTGAATCAGGAAGATATCATGGACGCTAAGAAGACTGTAAGAGAAGTATTGGCAGCTGCTGATCCTGAACTGAAGGTTCTTGACTTCAAGCGTTTCACTTTGAAAGCTGAATAATCTATCTCAAAAAGATAACAAGCTAAGGGCGGAAATCATTAGAATTCCGCCCTTTTTCATTATCCTCCGACACCTTTGGTCTTTGTATATCCTTCTTTTATTAACAGGTCTATTACTTTCTGCTTGAAATCTCCCTGTACGATGATTTCTCCGTCTTTGGCCGAACCTCCGACTCCACATTTGCTTTTCAGTAGTTTTCCAAGTTCTTTCTGGTCATTCTCCGTACCTACGAATCCGGTGATGAGTGTAACGACTTTACCTCCACGATTTTTCCTGTCGAGAGAAACCCGAAGATTTTGTTTGTTTTTATCCAGCGTCACTTGTTCCTGATCATCATCCATATCATAGTTAAAATCAGGATTTGTAGAATAAACCACATTCAGCCTATCTTTCCAATCATTATTTTTCATATTCTTCTGCTTTTATTGTGTCAAAAGTAATATTTTGTGGGGAACCTTGCAATCTTTTGTCTATTTTGCCGTCTAATAATAAAACGAAATAAGACTAATAAACCGAAAATGATGAAACGATATATAGCGTTTGTTCTTATATGTTCTTTTACTATCTCTCTTTGGGCACAAACATTTAAAGGCAGAGTGGTTGACTTTGCGGGAAATCCGATACCCTACGCGGCACTTTATCTGAAAGAACTTAAAACAGGCTTTACTACCGATGATAATGGTTGTTTTCAGACTTCGCTCCAACCGGGACAATATACTTGTGAGGTTTCTTCTTTGGGATTCGCAGGACAAACGTTTTCCTTCTCCATATCTACCGGAGATTTGGAAAAGAATATCGTACTCTCGGAGCAGGTATACAGTTTGCGGGAAGTCAATGTAGTAAAAGGGGCGGAAGACCCTGCCTGTTCTGTGATGCGCAAAGCGATTGCCAATGCTCCTTATTACCGTACGCAGGTGAAAGGATTTAGAGCCGGTACCTATCTGAAAGGTACGGGAAAAATGAAGACCATTCCCGCTATTTTAAAGCTGTCAAAGGAAGTCAGGAAAGAGTCGAAGGAGCTTTTGGGTAAGTTGTTTGTGATGGAGGAGCAGAGAGTGGTAACTTTCAAAGCTCCCTCTACCTGGGAGAATCAGGTAAAGGCTTATTCCAATTCTTTTCCGGAAGAGATGGAGGTCAGAATTGGTCTGACTACAATCAACTTTTACGAACCTGTTATTTTTGATAAGGTATCACCATTGAGTGCCGGAGCTTTTTCCTATTACCGTTTTAAGTTGGAAGGGTGTTATAGTGAAGGCAACTACCTGATCAATAAGATAAAAGTCATCCCTAAACAAGACAGCCCACGTCTGGTATCCGGAGATTTGTACATTGTGGAAGACCTTTGGTGTGTTTCTGCGGCTGAGCTTTCTATTCATATGGGTGGTTTAAAGGCTAAGGTTAAGGTTACTTGTAAAGAAGTTCAGCCCGCTGTTTTTCTTGCTACTTCCACAAGTATGTCTTGTGAAATCAAGATGATGGGATTTTCGGCAGAGGCTTCTTATCTGGCGGCGGTACATTATACGAATGTAGAAGTTGCAGACCGTCAGCAGGTAATGAATAGGGGGCTGTCTTCTTCTGATACTTCACTGAAGCAAAACCGAAAGCAGCAGAAGCTTGCAAAGCAGATAGAAGAACTGGCGGCAAAAGATGATTTGACTTTGAAAGAAGCCTATAAATTATCTAAGCTGATGGAAAAGAACATAGCTGAATCCGACTCTACACGTTCTTTGCACAAATATGAGCGCAAAGTGAGAAAAAGAGAGGTGAATGTGAAGACTGATTCGCTGGCAGGTGAAAAGGATTCGCTTTATTGGGCGGCTGTCAGGAGTGTTCCTTTGCGCCCGGAAGAAATACAGAGTTATGTTCATAAGGAAAAGTTATCCCTTTCCAAAGATTCACTTCAAGAGGATGATTCGCTAAAGACATCCATTGGAAAAAAGATCATTCAGACATTTCTTATGGGGAAAACCTTTCGTAGTCCTAATAAAAATGCATGGATCTCTTGGACCGGCCTGCCTTCCTATGTACCTGAATATAATTTTGTAGATGGTTTTTGGCTGGGAGCCAAGTTTGAAACAGGACTGAAACTATCAGAAGCCTCTGTTTTACAATTTACTCCATCTGCATACTATACCTCTGCCCGTAAAGCGTTGGCAGGACAAGGTGAACTCTCCCTGAGCTATGCTCCGAGGCGACGAGGGTATATGGTACTGTCCGGTGGAATGCTTTCTGCCGATTATAATGGAGAAAGTGGAGAATCACGTCTGATAAATGGCGTTGCTTCTTCTTTCTTCGGACGAAATGATGTGAAACTTTATGAGAAACGTTTCCTGTCCTTACATCATCAGATTGAATTGGCAAACAGTTTGTTGTTTTCTACCTCACTTTCCTGGCAGCGTCGGCAGATGTTGGAGAATCATATACACCGGAGTTGGTTTAAGAAAGAGGCAGAACCGAATATTCCGGATAGCCGGGCATTCTATCCGATGCCTGAAAATGAACTATTAAAAGCTTCGTTTGCTTTGGAATATACTCCGGTCCATTATTACCGGATGCAGAAAGGGAAAAAAGTGTATGAAGAATCCAGGTATCCTACTTTTACATTACGTTATGACCGGGCTTTCCCTTTGAAAGGTACGTTGTCTTCTCCATCCTATCATTTAGCGGAATTTTCCGCCAGACAGAACATAGAGTTCGGAATGTTTAATACGTTGGACTGGGCCGTTAATGCCGGAACTTTTTGGGATAAGAAAGGTATGCAATTCCCCGATTTCAAACATTTTGCGACAACTGGTTTACCGGTGACCGAGCGCTCGTTTGACACAGGATTTTCTTTGTTGGATAATTATGCATACTCTACCAATACCCGATGGGTACAAGCTAATATTTCCTGGTACACTCCCTATTTATTGCTGAAATTTCTACCTTTCCTGAAAAAGAAGAATCTGGATGAAGCATTGCATCTCCGTACGCTTGCAGGATATGACCGGCGTCCCTATTCGGAAATCGGTTACTCCATCGGATTCCTGAAACTGGCACGGTTAGGCGTCTTCGTTGGCTTCGAGAGTCTGAAATACCGTTCGACCGGAGTTTCCGTCAGCATTCCTTTGTCAATGTTTGCAGGAGAGTAGCACCTGTGTAGAAATAGTATGAATCATTCTTGCAATTCCGAAAAAAAACGTATTTTTGTCAATCTTATAACCTGAATAAATAAAAGAAATGGCCGAGAACCAAAAGATACAGCAGATAGATTGTACGAAAGTGCCGGAGCCTACTTTGCGCAGGCTGCCTTGGTACTTGTCGAATGTCAAGTTGCTGAAGCAAAGAGGCGAACGCTTTGTCTCTTCTACGCAGATATCTAAGGAAATAAATATTGACGCTTCACAGATAGCAAAAGACTTGTCGTATGTGAATATCTCCGGACGTACACGTGTGGGGTACGAGGTTGATGCGCTCATCAGGGTTTTAGAGCACTTCCTGGGGTTTACGGAGATACATAAGGCTTTTCTTTTTGGAGTCGGTAGTCTGGGAGGCGCACTTTTGCAAGACTCCGGTCTGAAGCATTTCGGACTTGAGATTGTGGCTGCTTTCGATATTGACCCGACGTTGGTCGGTACTCACCTGAACGGAATTCCTGTTTACCATTCGGACGACTTTCTGAAGAAGATGGAAGAATATGACGTACAGATCGGTGTGTTGACTGTTCCTATCGAGATTGCCCAGTGTATCACGGATATGATGGTGGACGGAGGAATCAAGGCTGTCTGGAATTTTACCCCTTTCCGTATCCGTGTTCCGGAAGATATCGTGGTACAGAATACATCCCTTTATGCTCATCTGGCGGTTATGTTCAATCGCCTTAATTTTAACGAAATCAAATAATGAAGATTATTGCCGTAGGAATGAACTATGCCCTGCACAATCAGGAGCTGGGACATACATCTATAAATAAAGAACCGGTTATTTTCATGAAGCCCGATTCGGCTATTCTGAAAGATGGCAAACCGTTCTTTATCCCTGATTTTTCGAATGAAGTACATTATGAGACGGAGCTTGTTGTACGCATCAACCGTCTTGGAAAGAATATTTCTCCCCGTTTTGCCCATCGATATTATGACGCATTGACAGTTGGCATTGACTTTACCGCTCGTGACCTTCAGCGTAAATTTCGTGAAGCTGGTAATCCGTGGGAACTTTGCAAAGGTTTCGACTCTTCTGCCGCTATCGGCACTTTTGTTCCGGTAGAGCGCTATAAAGACATTCAGAATCTGAATTTCAATCTGATGATTGATGGCAAGGAGGTGCAACGTGGTTGTACAGCGGATATGCTCTTTAAAGTGGATGATATCATTGCTTACGTCAGCCAGTTCGTAACACTCAAAATAGGAGATTTGCTATTCACGGGGACACCTGCCGGGGTAGGTCCGGTTAGTATCGGCCAGCATTTGCAGGGATATCTGGAAGGAGAAAAGTTGCTGGATTTCTATATACGTTGATCCGTATATTCTTTATTTGACTCATTTATTAAATAGTTTATGAAAATAAGAGTAGGTTTTGGCTTCGACGTACATCAGCTGGTCGAAGGCCGTGAATTGTGGTTGGGTGGTATTCGTCTGGAGCATGCTAAAGGATTGCTGGGACATTCGGATGCTGATGTATTACTGCATACGGTTTGCGACGCTTTGTTGGGAGCCGCTAATATGCGCGACATCGGCTATCATTTTCCGGATACTGCCGGAGAGTATAAAAATATCGATAGCAAGATTCTTTTGAAAAAGACAGTAGAACTGATTGCGACCAAAGGATACCGTGTCGGGAATATTGATGCGACTATTTGCGCGGAACGTCCCAAGCTGAAAGCTCATATTCCGTTGATGCAGGAGACGATGGCAGCCGTAATGGGTATCGATGCGGAGGACATCTCGATTAAAGCGACTACAACCGAAAAGCTGGGCTTTACCGGACGTGAAGAAGGTATTTCCGCTTATGCTACCGTGCTGATAGAGAAGGACTGATAAGAATTGCAGAACTTCTGAATGGCTGGCTATATGGGTCCGCTGATAGGTGAGCTTTCGTGCATTTGCTGTCTGTTTATGGTCAGTCCGTTATAAAGAAGATTACTAACCCCCTAAAACAATAAATAGTATGAACCGATCTTTAAAATTGTTCTTGGCACTGGTTTCTTTGTGTATGACCACCTTCTGTTTCGCTCAAAAGAGTGAATTACAGTTTAACAAAGATGGCAAGTTTAAAATAGTACAGTTCACTGACGTCCATTTTAAATATAAGAATCCCGCTTCCGACATAGCGCTGGAACGTATCAATCAGGTACTCGATGAAGAACAGCCTGATTTTGTAATCTTTACCGGTGATGTGGTTTATTCTGCTCCGGCAGACAAAGGCATGTTGCAGGTATTGGAACAGGTATCGAAGCGTAAACTACCTTTTGTAGTCACTTTCGGCAATCATGATAATGAGCAGGGAATGACACGGGAGCAATTATACGATATCATCCGTCAGGTACCGGGCAATCTGATGCCGGACCGGGGCTCGGCCCTTTCTCCGGATTATGTATTGACAGTAAAAGCATCTTCCGATGCAAAGAAGGACGCGGCTGTCCTCTATTGCATGGACTCCCATTCTTATTCTCCGTTGAAGGATGTGAAAGGTTACGCATGGCTTACGTTCGACCAAATCAATTGGTATCGTCAGCAGAGTGCTGCTTATACCGCACAGAACGGTGGGCAACCATTGCCGGCGCTTGCTTTTTTCCACATTCCTCTGCCGGAATATAATGAAGCGGCTTCTGATGAAAATGCCATTTTGCGCGGAACCCGTATGGAAGAAGCATGTGCGCCCAAACTGAATACGGGTATGTTTGCTGCAATGAAAGAGTCGGGTGATGTGATGGGAATGTTTGTTGGTCACGATCATGATAATGATTATGCGGTGATGTGGAAAGGAATCCTGTTGGCCTATGGTCGTTTTACTGGTGGAAATACAGAATATAATCACCTGCCGAATGGTGCCCGTATCATAGTGCTTGATGAAGGTGCCCGTACTTTCACTTCCTGGATTCGCCAGAAAGACGGTATCGTTGATAAGGTTAGCTATCCGGCAAGTTTCGTTAAGGACGATTGGACCAAACGTTAGCGATAGCCAGTTTCACATTGCTGAGGCGGGTATATTTGGAACCGTAGCTTTCGAACAGGCGTGATACCCGCGCCGATGCAACATATATAATTTCTCCCGGTCGATATTCATGCTCTATTCCGGATAGGGTACATGATACCGCACTGGGAGTTTTTGATGGGATACTCATTGTCACTAGGTTGCCGCTGGCATCGTTTAACGTCAGTATTTGCTTCACGAAGAATTGCGGAGTTGTTCCATTTATTCTTGTCTTGTAGGGGTCATCTTCCAAACGCACCCGCATGACTTTCAGCTTTAAGTCTGTCAGCTTCTCGTTCACTTCTCCCAAATAGCGACTCGCCCGGCGTGTCTCTTTCGTTTTCCGCAGCATTATGTCCAGATGTACCGAATGGTAGGCCTGTGCTATTTTGACGAAACGTTCCTGTTTGGGAATCTTCGGGGTAAACTTGTAGGCGATCCAGCTCAGATAGGCGGGATCGATCTTTAGGATTTCGTGCAGGAAGTGTCCCCTGTATTTGCCGAAAAAGATGAGATCGTCACCATTGCTCTGCATTCTTTTCTCATTATAATCTACAAGAATGAGGCACCGTCGCGAATAATAAAATAGGGTGCTGGCCATTCGCAGAGACTCATTGATATCCGGAGACAAATCATGTATATAGAGAATCGATTGCTTTTCGGGCAGGGGAGAGTAGAGCCAAAGGGAGTAGTTGGGTTTTCCCGGTCGGGGCAACACCACCAGATAAACTCCTGCCTCTTTGAAAGAGGATCTGCCTCGGTTGTATTCATTCAGTTTGGCATACAATAAGGCTTGCTCGCTTTCGGAAATTCCCGGTAATTTTGGGTTAGCCATAATTGTTCTCGCTTTTGGTATAATTCAAATATACGGATTTTCTTTCAAAGAAGCAAGTCTCTCTGCTGTATAGATAGGGCTGTTAACGATCTTTTTTGTTTCTTTCTGTACGGATTTGAATGAAGAATTCCTGATTTCAATATCAGTTTCAACCGTTGAAACACTTTGTTTCATGCCTTGAAACTAAAAGTTTCATTGCTTGAAACCATTTGTTCCAAGGCATGAAACTAAAAGTATCAAGCGGTTCTTATGATTGAAAAAGCAGATTCTTTCGGCTATAAAAGAAGGAAGTGGAGGAATTAATTTATTTTCTCTTTGAAATCTTGTACATTTGTATTCTTGTAATTATAGGAAATTCGGATGAAAGAACGGAATAAAAGAGTATTAGTCGGTATGAGTGGCGGTATAGATAGCACTGCTACTTGTCTGATGCTACAGGAACAGGGATATGAAATAGTAGGAGTCACGATGCGTGTTTGGGGAGATGAGCCTCAGGATGCACGCGAGCTTGCCGCACGGATGGGAATTGAACATTATGTGGCTGATGAACGTATACCTTTCAAGGAGACTATTGTGCGGAATTTTATCGATGAGTACAAGCAAGGGCGTACCCCGAATCCGTGTGTGATGTGTAACCCCTTATTTAAATTCCGTGTATTGGCAGAATGGGCTGATAAACTGAATTGTGCTTACATTGCGACCGGACACTACTCTCGTTTGGAAGAGCGGAACGGGCACATTTATATTGTAGCGGGAGACGATGATAAAAAAGACCAGTCGTACTTCCTTTGGCAGTTGGGACAAGATGTGCTGAGGCGGTGTATCTTTCCATTAGGAGACTACACGAAAATAAAGGTGCGTGAGTATCTGGCAGAAAAAGGATATGAAGCGAAATCCAAAGAAGGTGAAAGCATGGAAGTCTGTTTCATCCAAGGAGATTACCGTGACTTTCTGCGCGAACAGTGTCCGGAATTGGATACAGAGATCGGCCCCGGGTGGTTTGTCAGTTCCGAAGGGGTGAAGCTGGGACAACACAAGGGAGCACCTTATTACACAATCGGCCAGCGGAAAGGGCTGGAGATTGCTTTGGGTAAGCCTGCTTATGTGTTGAAAATCAATCCGCAGAAGAATACCGTGATGTTGGGTGATGCCGAACAATTACAGACGGAATACATGCTTGCGGAACGAGACCGCATAGTAGATGAACAAGAGCTACTAGCTTGTGAAAGCCTTGCGGTGAGAATCCGTTATCGCAGCCGTCCGATACCTTGTCGGGTGAAGCGTCTGGAAGATGGACGCTTGTTTGTGCATTTCCGTGAGATAGCTTCGGCGGTGGCTCCCGGTCAGTCGGCGGTATTTTATGATGGACGGCGGGTGCTTGGCGGCGCGTTTATCGCTTCGCAACGCGGGATTGGTTTGGTGATCATAGAGAATAAGGATGAATTGTAGAATAAAATAAACAGAGAGATTCAGATGAAAAGATTAGTATTAGCAGCATTGATCCTGACTACAGCGGTGGGAGCATCTGCTCAATTTACCTCTACCGATACCTTGAAGTATCGGATCAGCCTCACAGATAAGGCTGCAACCACATATTCCATCAGGCAACCGGAGAAATTTCTTTCCAAGAAATCAATCGACCGCAGATTGAGACAGAAATTGGCTATTGACTCTACCGACTTGCCGGTCTGTAAGAAGTATGTAGATGCCATACGCAAGAAAGGCGTCCATATTCTCGTTACTGGGAAGTGGGACAATTTTGTGACAGTTTCCTGCAATGACAGTATGCTGATCCACCAAATAGCCAAACTGCCTTTTGTCCGTTCCATTGAGCAAGTATGGCAAGGCAAAGTGACGGCAGCTACAAAAAGAGATTCGTTGATTAATAATCCGCAGCGTTCGGACAGTCTGTATGGTCCTGCTATTACCCAAATAGAAATGAGCCGTGCGAACCTTCTCCACGATGCCGGATTTAAGGGGCAAGGCATGACCATTGCCGTGATTGATGCCGGATTTCATAATGCGGACAAAATCGAAGCGATGAAGAATATCCGTGTGCTTGGGACACGTGACTTTGTGAATCCCGAAGCGGACATTTATGCTGAAAGCAACCACGGTATGTCGGTACTGTCTTGTATGGCAATGAATCAGCCGAATGTCATGATCGGTACAGCGCCGGAAGCCTCCTACTGGCTACTCCGTAGTGAGGATGAATCTTCTGAACACTTGGTAGAACAGGATTATTGGGCGGCAGCCATCGAATTTGCCGATAGCGTGGGCGTGGACGTTGTGAATACGTCACTGGGGTATTACACTTTTGACGATCCGACAAAAAATTATCGCTACCGTGATTTGAACGGACACTATGCACTGATGTCACGGGAAGCTTCGAAAGCGGCTGATAAGGGTATGATCGTTGTTTGCAGTGCCGGAAACTCCGGTGGTGGTTCGTGGAAGAAGATTACTCCTCCGGGTGATGCGGAGAATGTGCTGACTGTGGGAGCTATTGATAAAAAGAAGTTGCTGGCTTCTTTCTCTTCTATCGGCAATACAGCCGACGGACGCGTAAAACCGGACGTAGTAGCCGTCGGTTCCAAAGCAGACATCATAGGTACAGACGGTAATCTTCGTCTGGCAAACGGGACTTCTTTTTCTTCGCCTATCATGTGTGGAATGGTAACTTGTCTTTGGCAGGCTTGTCCGAACTTGACTGCAAAAGAAGTGATCGAACTGGTCCGCAGTGTAGGCGACAGATCCGATTTCCCGGACAATATTTACGGTTATGGCATTCCGGACCTTTGGAAAGCTTATCAAATGAACAAGGAATAACGCTTATTCTTTATTCATTATTCATCATACTTCATTCAAACTATGGATTCTCTTTCCCTTTTAGAACTAAATGCGCTTGTCAGGCGAAGTCTGGAACAATGTCTTCCCGACGAATATTGGATACAGGCAGAATTGAGCGATGTCCGTTCCAATACTACGGGACATTGTTATCTGGAGTTTGTGCAGAAAGACTCTCGCAGCAATAATCTTGTAGCCAAGGCGCGCGGCATGATATGGAGCAATATCTATCGTTTGCTGAAACCTTACTTTGAGGAAACTACCGGACAGTTGTTTACTTCCGGCATTAAAGTACTGGTGAAGGTTACGGTTCAGTTCCACGAACTTTATGGTTATAGTCTGACTGTGCTCGATATTGATCCTGCCTATACATTAGGAGATATGGCTCGCCGCCGTCGCGAGATACTGTTGCAGCTGGAAGAAGAAGGGGTGCTGACATTGAATAAAGAACTGGAAATGCCGCTTCTGCCTCAACGTATTGCAGTCATTTCCTCTGCTACCGCAGCAGGATACGGAGATTTTTGTCATCAGTTGCAGCACAATCCCGGCGGATTCTTTTTCTATACCGAACTATTTCCGGCTTTGATGCAGGGCAATCAAGTGGAAGAATCAGTACTGGCAGCATTGGATCGTATTAATGACCGGATTCATGAATTTGATGTAGTTGTCATTATACGGGGTGGAGGGGCGACCTCGGACTTGTCCGGTTTTGATACATACCTGCTGGCAGCTGCGTGTGCACAGTTTCCGTTGCCCATCATTACCGGTATCGGCCATGAACGGGATGATACGGTACTCGACTCTGTTGCACATACGCGAGTGAAAACACCGACGGCTGCTGCTGAACTTCTGATCCACCGCATCACCGAGTCGGCAGACCGTCTGGAAGAGTTATCCGCCCGCCTGCAACAAGGGGCATATTCCCTGCTCGAACAGGAGTGGCGGAGGCTGGAAATGATTCATTCCCGTATCCCGAGCCTTGTTCATCGGAAACTTACGGATGCCCGTTTCACTTTGCTGACAGTCCAAAAGGATTTGTCACAAGGGGTGCAGGCTCTGTTGTCCCGCCATCATCATCGGTTGGAACTGTTACAGCAGCGTGTAGCGGACGCCTCCCCCGACAAACTGCTGAGTCGTGGATATAGCATCACGCTGAAAGATGGAAAAGCGGTCACGGATGCCGCTTCATTGCTCCCCGGAGATCAGCTGGTTACTCGTCTGGCTAAAGGAAGTTTCACTTCTGAAGTCCGGCACCGATGAAGCCACCCTCCGGCACCGATGAAGACGCCCTTCGGCACCGATGAGCGACGCCTGCCCCACCGAGCATTATTATTCATCTTAAATACAATAAATATGGTAGCTAAAAAAGAAACATACTCCCAAGCGATGGAACGTCTTGAAAAGATAGTTCGCCAGATAGACAACAATGAACTGGATATCGACATTTTGAGCGAAAAAATCAAAGAAGCCAATGAAATTATTGCCTTTTGTACCGAAAAACTGACGAAAGCGGATCGGGAGGTCGAAAAATTGTTGCAAGAAAAGCGGCAGTCTGAAGAATAAAAGTTATTTTTGCGAATCAAAGCGTAAAATAAACTAATACATAACGATATGAAAGAAATAGACTGGGCGAATCTGTCGTTCGGATACATGAAGACAGATTACAATGTGAGAATTAATTTCCGCAACGGTGCATGGGGTGAACTGGAAGTTAGCAGTGAAGAATACCTCAACCTGCACATGGCGGCTACTTGCCTGCACTATGGTCAGGAAGCTTTTGAAGGATTGAAAGCTTTCCGCGGCAAAGACGGCAAAGTGCGTATTTTCCGTTTGGAAGAAAATGCGGCACGTCTGCAATCTACTTGTCAGGGGATCTTGATGGCTGAGTTGCCGACCGAACGTTTTAAGGAAGCTATTCTGAAAGTTGTGAAATTGAACGAGCGTTTCATTCCTCCTTATGAGACCGGTGCTTCTCTCTATATTCGTCCGTTGTTGATCGGAACAAGTGCTCAGGTAGGTGTGCACCCTGCTGACGAGTATATGTTTGTCGTATTTGTAACTCCGGTAGGTCCTTACTTCAAAGGAGGTTTCTCTACCAATCCGTACGTTATTATTCGCGAATTCGACCGTGCAGCTCCTCATGGAACAGGTATCTATAAAGTGGGTGGTAACTATGCAGCCAGTCTGCGTGCCAACAAGAAGGCGCATGATTTGGGCTATTCTTGTGAATTCTATCTGGATGCCAAAGAAAAGAAATATATCGATGAGTGTGGCGCGGCCAACTTTTTCGGAATTAAAGATAATACTTACATTACTCCGAAATCATCTTCTATCTTGCCTTCTATCACCAACAAGAGTCTGATGCAGTTGGCAGAAGATATGGGTATTAAAGTAGAACGCCGTCCGATACCGGAAGAAGAACTGGAAACGTTTGAAGAAGCGGGCGCTTGCGGTACTGCTGCGGTGATCAGCCCGATTCAGCGTATCGATGATTTGGAGAATGGAAAATCATACGTTATCTCTAAAGATGGCAAGCCGGGACCGATTTGTACGAAACTATATAATAAGTTACGTGGTATTCAGTATGGTGACGAACCGGATACACATGGCTGGGTGACGATTGTAGAATAATTGATTTTTAAGTATAATCTCTTTTAATTGCGTAATTACTATGTTAAAACAAAATTCAGAATTGCGTGCCCAGGCACGTGAAGCCCTTCGGGGTAAGTGGCCTATGGCAGCCGTTGCTGCTCTTATTTATTCGGCTATTGCCGGTGGTCTGTCTTCTATTCCTTTTATTGGATGGATAGGTTCGTTACTGGTCGGTCTGCCTGTTGCGTATGGCTTTGCTGTTTTAATGCTTGGCGTGTTCAGAGGAGCGGAAGAAGTTGATCTGGGAGTACTGTTTGCAGGATTTCAGGAATACAGCCGTATCTTGAGTACTAAGCTGCTGCAAGCCGTTTATACCTTCTTGTGGTCATTATTGCTTCTGATTCCGGGTATTATTAAGTATTATTCTTATGGAATGACAGACTATATCCTGAAAGATGAACCTGAATTGTGTAACAATGCTGCAATTGAAAGAAGTATGGCGATGATGGAAGGCAACAAGATGAAATTGTTCCTGCTCGATTTGAGCTTTATCGGTTGGGCTATCCTTTGCCTCTTTACTTTTGGTCTCGGATTCTTCGTTCTGCAACCTTATATGCAAGTAGCCCGTGCTGCTTTCTATGAAGATCTGAAGGCTCAGCAGGGCGGTTTCAATATCAATGTCGAAGTGAATATCGAAAGTTGATAAACGAATAAATATCATCATGAAGAATGGAGTACGGAGCAATCTGTACTCCATTTATTTTTGTTGTTTACGAAAAGTAAGTACCTTTGCATCCTAATCAGTAATGAGATGGGAAAGAATAAATTAGAGAAGTTTGCCGATATGGCGAGTTACCCGCATGTATTCGAATATCCTTATTCGGCGGTGGATAATGTGCCTTTTGACATGAAGGGAAAATGGCATCAGGAATTTTTCGGAAACGATCATCCGATAGTGCTCGAACTTGGCTGCGGACGGGGTGAATATACCGTCGGGCTGGGCAAAATGTTTCCCGACAAGAACTTTATAGCTGTTGATATCAAAGGCTCTCGGATGTGGACCGGTGCGACGGAATCCCTGCAGGCAGGAATGAAGAATGTTGCTTTTCTTCGCACAAATATTGAGATCATCGAACGCTTTTTTGCAGCAGGTGAAGTCAGTGAGATTTGGCTGACCTTCTCTGATCCGCAGATGAAAAAGGCTACCAAGCGACTGACCTCCACTTATTTTATGGAGCGTTACCGTAAGTTTTTGAAGCCGGATGGAATCATCCATCTGAAGACCGACAGCAACTTCATGTTTACTTATACGAAATACATGATAGAGGCAAATAATCTTCCGATAGAATTTATGACGGAAGACTTATATCACTCCGGCTTAGTGGATGACATTCTTGGAATCAAGACTTATTATGAACAACAATGGCTTGATCGTGGTTTAAATATCAAGTATATTAAATTCCGGCTTCCGCAGGAAGGTCAATTGCAGGAACCGGATGTAGAAATAGAACTTGATCCCTATCGTAGCTACAACCGTAGCAAGCGTAGCGGATTAACCACAAGCAAGTAGCTTGTCAGCATAATCACCGTAAAGTGAACAGCCAACTGACCGAACGGTGAATTTAAATAGTAAATAGTAAATAGTCAAATAGTAATTAAAATGACCCTTTATCCGAAATTAATATTGGATGCACTGGCAACGGTGCGTTATCCCGGTACGGGAAAGAATCTGGTGGAAGCGGAGATGGTTGCAGACAACCTGCGTATTGACGGTATGACAGTCAGTTTTTCTTTGATCTTTGAGAAGCCGACCGATCCGTTTATGAAATCAATGCTGAAGGCTGCGGAAACAGCCATTCATACCTATGTATCACCGGATGTACAGGTAACTATTACAACAGAAAGTAAACAGGCAGCTCGTCCGGAAGTGGGCAAACTGCTTCCGCAGGTGAAGAATATTATCGGCATTTCTTCCGGCAAAGGAGGGGTGGGTAAGTCTACCGTTTCTGCAAATCTGGCAGTTGCTTTGGCTAAGTTGGGCTACAAAGTCGGTTTACTCGATGCCGATATCTTCGGTCCTTCCATGCCGAAGATGTTTCAGGTGGAAGACGCCCGTCCGTATGCGGAGAAGATTGATGGACGTGATCTGATTATTCCGGTAGAGAAATACGGTGTGAAACTGCTTTCTATCGGTTTCTTCGTTGATCCTGATCAGGCTACACTTTGGCGCGGCGGTATGGCGAGCAATGCATTAAAACAGCTGATTGGTGATGCTGACTGGGGTGATCTTGATTATTTTCTGATTGATCTTCCTCCCGGCACAAGTGACATTCATCTGACCGTTGTTCAGACATTGGCTATGACGGGAGCGATTGTCGTCAGCACTCCGCAGGCTGTTGCACTGGCGGATGCCCGTAAAGGAATCAACATGTTCACGAATGATAAAGTGAATGTACCTATTCTGGGATTGGTTGAGAATATGGCTTGGTTTACGCCTGCCGAACTGCCGGAGAATAAGTACTATATCTTCGGTAAAGAAGGGGCTAAGAAATTGGCTGAAGAAATGAATGTACCTTTACTTGGCCAGATCCCTATTGTGCAAAGCATCTGTGAAGGTGGGGACAATGGGACTCCGGTAGCGTTGGATGAAGATACGGTAACGGGACGTGCTTTCTTGTCTTTGGCAGCCAGCGTCGTTCGTCAGGTAGATCGTCGGAATATAGAGATGGCTCCGACCAAGATTGTAGAGATGCATAAATAAATGTTCTGATACTGAACTTACGCTGAATATAAAACCTCCCGATGAGATGTGTCTTGCTTCATCATCGGGAGGTTGTTTCATTGATTGGTATAGCTTTGGGTTACTTTGTGATGAATACCCTTATTTCTCCAATGCTTTCATTAATTGTTCTTTCATGGCATCTACCCCGGGAAATCCTGTTTGTTTATAAGTGATATTTCCTTCTTTGTCCACAACAAAGTAAGTAGGGACACCCCGGATGTTGAGTTTCTCACCCAGATAACTCCATTGTTCTTTTGTCACACGGAAATGCTCTCCGTGAATATCAGGAATCATGTTCTTCCAAGTTCCCAATGGAGACGTTTCACCTGTAATGTAAAGGTAGATGATATCTTTGTCTTTCAGTTCTTCTTTCATAGGGAGGATTTCTTTGTTGGCAGAACGGCATGGACCGCACCAGGTTGCCCAAAAATCGACTAGCAAGGTATGGCCGCGAAATTTGGAGATAATAGATGGAAATAAATCTTCGTTAGATACTTCTCCGGCGTCATTGATGGTAAATCCTGTTTTCTTTTTATTTATTTCTATTTGCTTCAGTAGGTCACTGTTCATAACCAGAACCACTTCATTGTATGCTGAAGGCATGGTAACTAATTCTGCCTTTTGTTCATCGTTGAGTGGATTGAGGTCTCTCATGGAAACTCCGATCATATGTGCCTTTAAATTTTGGGTCAGGAAACCGGCTGCTGTATGACTATCCAGGTGCTTAAGTATTTTATCATTGATGCCTACACGGCGTATGATGTCAAACAATGCAGGATATCTGCTGTTGTAGCACGCTTTGGGCGAAAGAATAGATGTGAAGTCCAGAAGCCCTTCATAATATCCTTGGGGAATGTTTATCTGAGTTTCAGCATAATATTTGTTTGCTTTCTCTCCTTCCAGTCCATTAGCCATGATATAGGCTAATTTCAGGTTCCTTTCGGTTTCGATCACCTTTAGTGCGGCAGACAATTCGAGATCAGTGTTGATTATCTCTTTATAGGCAGGGCTGCCTTTCGACTGCATGATTTGTTTTTTGAATTCGGGCAGCCGGGCAAGTATTTGAGCCTTGTACTCTTCGGCTGTTTTCCCGTTCAGTTGTTTTATTTGTTGTTGATAGTCCTCGTAGCTGTTGCCTTCAGTAAAACTGAAACTCATGGGATTATCCGCTAGTTCTTGCTGCAATCCGGCTAAGTATCCTCCATAATAGACTTCTTTTCCGTATGGCTTTTCTGCTTGGCGAAGGTGAGATTGCTTTCGGGCGTTTTCGCGGAGATTGATGACAATAGAAGTGGTTTCTCCCGGTGCCAGTAAGTACTCGATGGTTCCAAAAGGAAACATGATCGTACACGGAGTAATCATGAAAACATTCATTTCATGATAAAATGTTCCATCGTCCTGAATTCGAATTTTTCCTTCCTGGGCTCCTTCCCTTATGACGTCCTGGTAGTAAAGACTGCCTTTGTCGGGCATTCCTTTTTGGTAGTCAAGGATTCTTCCTTTCAGAATAGCCTTGTCATATTTGACAATGGGATCGGGCAGCGTCATTTTATGGTCTGCTTTTGGAACTATAACATCCTTAGGTAATTTGAATTTGCCGAATGACTTCTTGTCCAATTGTATCCCCCATATTTTATATGCCCCTTCAAAGTCTCCTTCGGAGAAATCCAGCCGGGTCACATTCTGAGGAATGGGTGGAAAAGTTAATTGGAACTCGGCTTCGCCGGATTCCGGCATCCAGAATTCTTTGTCCAGTGTAATACCGATTCCTTTCCGGATGGGGTATAAGATACCGTTATTATCTTTCAAAACACTGCCGGTTGCAATCTTTATCCAGTATTTAGGGCGATAGAAAGCCTTGATATATACCGTTGTGACTGTGTCACTCATCACTATTTTGTCTATCTCTATACTTGAGGAGTTTTGAGCTAAAAAGGGAGGACGTTCTACGATTCTGTCTTTAGCTTGTGCCATGCAAAGCATACCTAGCAGCATACTTATTATTAATGCGGATCTTTTCATATGAATAGGTTTTATCTCCAACAAATGTAATCATATTATTGTAATTTATTTATGTAATTATAGAAAAAAGGAGCAGAATCGCATGCGATTGCTCCTTTTTCTGTTATTTGTCAAGAGAATAATGCTATTTCCGGTTTAGCTTATTGGAGTCGGAATGTGATAGGGAATGTATATTCTACGGCAACGGCTTGGCCGTTCTGTTTGCCCGGTTCCCATTTCGGCATACCCCGCACCACGCGAATCGCTTCAGCATCCAGCCAAGCTGACGCACCTTTTAATATTTTTATATTTGACACGTTACCGTCTTTGCCAATGACAATTTGGACGAGTACTTTTCCTTGTTCCTTGTTCTGCTGGGCCATAGTTGGGTACTTTATATTTCTGGCTAAGTAGCGCATTAATCCTTCCTGTCCTCCGGGAAATTTAGGCATTTCATCTACGACTTTGAAAGTCGGCTCATTATTGGGCGCCTCTTCTTTAGGTCCATAGCCTACCACTACAACCTCTTCAAACTTTTCTATTGCTACTGCCTCGGGAGTTTCTGCTGGTTTTGCAGGTTCCGGACCGGACAAACGGAAAGTTACGGGAACGGTGAATCTTACGTTCACAGCTTGTCCTCTTTGTTTGCCGGGTTTCCAATGGGGCATGGCGGCAATCACACGTTCTGCTTCCTTGTCGAGATAGGGATCTACGCCCCGAACAGTTTTAACGTCGGAAATGCTACCGTCTTTTTTGACTACAAACATCACAATCACACGTCCTTGCTTTCCATTTTCATGGGCTGTTGCCGGATATTTGATATTCTTGGCAAGATATTCCATCAGTGCCGATTGTCCACCAGGGAAGTCGGGCATCTCTTCTACCACTTCAAATACGACAGAATCGTTTACAGTAGCACTTTTAACGGGTGCCGGAGGGGGAGGAGGAGCTACCTCTTTTGTTTTCTGCGTTCCTTTCTTATCCTGTAATGTCGCTACTTCCGTCATTCCGTCGGGAAGTTCCGGACCATTGGCGAGTTCAGCTTGAGAAACACTTTGCTCTGTCGGTGTTCCCATCACTTCCTTAGCAAATTCTTTCGTTGTGCGGGCTACTACTTCGATGTTGCTGATAATCATCAACAGGGCAGCCAAGGGAAGGAACATCAGATACTTAGTCCTTCCTATTTCTTTGGTTCTTCGTTTATTCATCATTTTGATACGATTTTTAAGTGGTAAAACATTGAAACTATTAGATAAATTTGCTGCAGCCTTGTGATGTGCCAGTCCCAATAAGTGGTACTGGTATGATTTACTATCATGCCCCGTCTCCAATACGCGGTGATCTGCCATGTATTCCAGATTTCCTCTGACTTCTCGTTTCATTAGCCAGATGAAGGGATTGAACCAGCAGAAAATGCACATAAACTCACTGATAAGTACGTCTGCTGAGTGGTATTGACGGGCATGGGTTTCTTCATGCGTGATTATTTCGCTGATTTCGGATTCCGTATGCGATTCCGGGTGTATGAATATCCAGTGAAAGAAAGAAAAAGGTCCTGTGCCTTTCTTTAATATATGTACGCGTGATCCCTGTATCGTGCTTTTCGGACATAGGAAATGCAACCGTATGATACTGCCTAGCTGGATTAAAAAGCGTATGGCAAGGAGCAATACACCACTCCAGTAGATAACTCCCAGAATTTGTGGGATTAGTTCCTGCCAGGTGACGGTTGTTTCCTGTGGTGCCTCAATGATTTGCTCCGGAAGAATGATTGTGGCATAAAGATCCGCCATTGCCACCATAGGCTCCTGTTCCTTTATCCACTCTTGAATATTCAATAAGGGATAAAGCAGGGAAATGCCGAAGAAGCATAACAAAGCGGTTCGTCGCCAGTGAAAGAAGGTGTCTTTATGAAAAAACAACCGATAGAAAGCGTAAAACAATGCGATTGCTACGTTTATCTTTAGGAAATAGGCTAGTTCCGGAGTCATATCGATAAAGTTTCAGTTTATTTTTCTTTTCCTTTCTCTATCAGTTCGATAATGTCTTTAAGGTCATCAGTGGATATCTTTTGATCTTTTGCAAAGAAAGAAACCATTTCCTTATAAGAATTCTCGAAATAGTTGCGGACTACTCCACTCATGAAGTGGCGTTTGTATTCATTTTCACGAATTGCGGGAGTATATTGATAGGTATTTCCTATATGTTTCGATTTTACGTATCCTTTCCGCTCGAGATTTTTCACGATGGACGCAACGGTAGTATAAGGTGGCGCCGGTTGCGGATACTTAGATACGATGTCCTTTACGAAACAGTCCTGTAACTCCCAAATGTAGATCATTACTTCTTCTTCTTGTATAGTTAACTTTTCCATGGAGATGATGTTTAATTACGATTCTTTCGCAAAGCTACGAATATTTCGTAATAAAGCAATAGTTAGATGGTTAAATGTTGTAAATGCCTATAGGAAAGGTGTCTGTTTGCGGGTAAACTCCCTTTGGCTTACGTGGTATGAAAATAATGTGGATAAAAGTTATTTTCGTCCAAATAAGCAATCTTTCGGACATTTAGGTGAACAAAACTGCTTTCATCTTTTTTTATATAAAATAAATGAAATACTTTTGTAGAGCATAAAACGAATGTTAATAAAAGAAGGGTGCGTTTCAATACAAGTCAATGTTTGGAAAGATTCCCCGTACTCAATAAAGAAACTATTAACTATGCAGCCCAGAGGGAGGAGGGAGGCGAACTAAAAAATGACAGATATGAAAAAAGGTTTGATTTTTGTGCTGTTTGCACTTGTTTCTATCGTTTCTTATTCTCAGATTTCCTGGAATGCTAAGGTAGGTATGAACATGAGTAATTTCACAGGAGACGCTGATACGGATATGAGAGTAGGTTTTAATCTTGGAGTTGGAATGGAGTATCAGTTTACTGATATGTGGTCTCTTCAGCCTTCTTTGATGTTTACTCAGAAAGGTGCCCAATTAGGCGATATGAAGGCTAATCCGATGTATCTGGAATTGCCGGTAATGGCTGCTGCAAGATTTGCTGTAGTAGATGGACAAAACGTAGTTGTAAAGGCCGGTCCGTATCTGGCATGCGGTATTGCAGGCAAATACAAGATAGCTGGTGTGAAAGAAGATTTCTTTGGTGATAATGGTGGTGGCAAAAGATTTGATTTTGGACTTGGAGTAGGTGTTGCTTACGAAATCAACAGATTCTTTGTCGATCTGACAGGAGAATTTGGCTTGACTAAAGTCTATGATGCCAGCGGTTCTCCTAAAAATCTGAACTTCTCCATCGGAGTAGGTTACAAATTCTAATTGAATCATATCCTCTTTATAATACCATTCATAAAGTCCCCTGCCCAATCGATGGAGCGGGGGACTTTTCTATTTCTTCTCCATAAAGAAACTCTCTCTTCCTATAAAGAAAAACGATGTATACCTCCGCAGAAGAATACATCGTATTTAACTCTCTCTCTTAATAGTCTCAATCGCTGATCTGTTTGGCCAGATTCGCTTTTTCTTTTAGTTCTTTATATCGTTCTATTGCATGTTTCCGACTCATCAGTATCTGCCAGCGATATACCCAGCAAGTGGTAAGGAAATAAACACCTGCTTGTATCCACAAGGCTTTATATTCAAAGGCGACTTCACTGAGTGTAGCTCCCATATTATTGATTTTCACAAAGCCATTGATACCGAATGTAGACGGGAAGATGTAAGATACATATTTCCAGAACGGAGGAATTGCCGCTCCCGGCCATGAGATGCCGGAAATAAACAGCAACGGTACGGAGGTGAATACAAAAATCAGCATACAGGTTTCCCGGTTGCGAATGGCAATGGAGGTAGTCATTGCAAAGAAAATGCAGGCTGCCAGATAGGGGACAACGAATAGTATCAGTGAACCGGGTTGTCCGATCTGGTTGAGGCTGAATAGTCTTGGCACGATATACAGCACGTAAAACGATACCAGTACGTATACAAGGAAATAACTCAATCCTTTGCCAAGCACAATTCGTAGTGTACCGTTATAATGTCGGTTGATGGGCACAAGATCCTTAAACCGGTTATTTTCACGGGCGGTTCCCGCTGCAAGTCCGATGCCGAGCAATAATGTTTGCTGTATAATCAATACCAGTACGGCAGGAATCAGGAAGGCTGCAAAACCTGCTGTGGGGTTGAATATGGAAATCTCTTCATATTCTATCGGGTAGCCGGTGATTTCATCCTGTCGTTCGGTCGTGTTACCGCTACGCGCGATCTTTATATCTTTATTCATATCCAGTGAAACTGCTGTATTGGCGATCAGCATGGATTTATAATACAACAATCCGCTCATATCGCAGTAGATGCTGACTTGTGTCTGCTTCCCTTTGGCAATGTTGTCACTAAAATCTGAAGGTATATAGATAATGCCATAGGCGAGGCGGTTCTTCAGCATCTGCTTGGCTTCCTCCATATCGGCACAATAGGCAATGATCTGAACGTCCGGTGTAGCATCCACTTTTCTGAGATATTCGCGACTCAGGGATGAATGCGAGTCATCGACTACAACGGCAGGAACTTCGCGTACTACTTCATTGTCATAGATAAAGCTGTACAATAACGGATAACCGAGTGGGACGAGAATAAAGAAAATCAGTACCCCCTGGTCACGGAAAGTTGTCTGGAACTCCCGCTTCCAGATATAAAACAGGTCGTTGATGCCTTGGGTTATCTTATCTTTAAATTTTATATCTTTCATTAGGGTATGTATTTATAGTAAACCAATGCTTCTTTCAAGCGGTGGACCACAAAGAAAGGAAGCATCATGAATATTAGTAATGCCATATAGTTGGACCATGAATAGGCCATACTGTACCCGTTGAGCGCCTGATCTACGTAAATCAGGAAATAATGACGTAACGGAAACAGATTACTCAGAGCCTGCAAGACAGGATTCATCGCCATCACCGGAAAAGAAAAACCGGAGATAGAGAATGAAATCACTCCCCACAAGGAGGCGAAACTTAATCCGAGGCGGAGTGTAGGCAGTGTACCTATCATGACAATACCGCAGCACTGGGATGCCAAGACGAGGCAGAGTGTGGCGAATATCATCGGAAAAATGCCGCTGTTGCAAGGGAAATGCAGAAAGCCATACAGGTATACATTATAGAATATTCCCATTATGAAGAAGACTACCGTATGCGGGAGCAGTTTGCCTGCCAGTGCGATGTAAATGGAATTGTTGCTCATCCGCAACCATTCACGGGCGGTACGGTCTTTGATTTCTACACCAATAGAATAAACGGTGACCATAAAAATAAGCAGCATGAGTACTCCCGGTATCAGTGTGTTACACAGGTATACCGAATAATTCAGCCATGGATTGTTCAGTGGATGCGTGTCTATTACGATTGGTTGCAGGAAACCCATTGCCTGATCTTCCGTAGCTCCTTTGGCATACAGTATACTTCTGGCAGCAGAGCCGGCAGTAAGTTCTCCCATCATTTTCATATCTCTGAATAGCAAAGAGCCCGCAATCAGATAGGAGTAATTGGTATAGAAAGAGATTTTGGGTTGCCGCTGGCTTTGTGCTTCTGCCGACAAGCCTTTCGGGATATAGAAGAAACCGTAAATTTTTCCTTCCTGCACAGCGATGCGCGCATCCGTAACATTGCTGTAATGAGCTATGACACCTGTTTGCGAGAAAGCATCCAGATTGCGGACAATGTTGCGTGAAGTAGACGAGTCGTCCATGTCTACCACGCCCGCCGGAAGATTCTGCGGAAGTCCCGAATCCATCAGGGTCGTGAAAAATAGGTAGCAGAACAATGGAGCGATGACCATGCAAAAGAGATAGAGCGGGCGTGATACTAACCGCCTGCACTCCCTCTGCATGACTTGCCATAAGGCTACATATTTCTTCTTTCTCTCTTTCATGATTATTTGTTAATGATAACGGACATACCCGGACGAAGATTTTCCACTTTTTCCATCGGAGAAGCTTTGACTTCAAATGTCTTCAGGTCGAACTGACCGGTAGTTTTGGTTGCTTTCCAGGCGGCGTAAGTACCTAAGTCTTTCAGATAGTATACTTTGAGTCTGACTGTTTTATTATCCAGCGCGGGAACAACAGCTTCAAATTCTGCTCCCATAGTCAGGTTTTTGAGCAAGTCTTCGCGTACGTTGAAAGTCACCCACATATCATTGAGTTCGGCTATGTTCATGATAGGAGCACCTGTGCCTACCAATTCGCCTACTTTCGGGAAAATCTCGGAAACTTCTCCGGCAGCCGGAGCAATCAGATAGGTTTCCTTAATGTAAGATTCTACTTCGGCAACAGCTCCTTTGGCACGGTTCACCAACGCTTCGGCAGCCATCTTGTCTTCACGTTCCGCACCGTTCTTTGCCATAGTATATTGTGCTTTGGCAGCTTTCTCAGTAGCGATGGCAGCGTCGCGTTGTGCGGTTACTTCGTCCAGCTTTTGTGCGGGCATCACTCCTTGTTCATACAGGTTCTTGACTCTCTTGTATGATTTCTCGGCAATTGTAACACCGGCCTGAGCTTTCTGCCACATTTCATAGGCTGCCTGAATCTGTTCCTCACGTGCACCTTTGATTGCTTTTTCGTTTTGTGCCTGAGCGGCAGCTTCAGCGGCACGTGCCTGCTCCATTTTAGCCACTACATCGGGGGCTTCCAGAATAGCCAGTGTATCTCCGGCATTTACGCTTTGTCCTTCTTTCACACGAAATTCCAGTATACGTCCCGGAACTTTGCTTGAAACGCGGTATTCGGTAACTTCAGCCTGCCCCTGAATAATTTCAGGACCTTTGCGGAGCATGAAAAAGCCAACGACTGCAACGATTGCAATAACTCCCAGTAAAGTAAGAAATGCAAGCAGCATATTGCTGTTTTGTGATTTTATAGGTGCCATATTATTGATGAATTATAAATTACGAATAATAAATTGATTGAATACCTCAGTCTTTAATTGTCAATAGTCAACTGTCCATTATTTCAGCGTTCCCAAAGACTTCTTCAGATAAATCTCCGTCAGCTTCACGTCGATTTGTGCGTCAATCTTTTCCGATTGGGCGGACAGCCATGCCGTTTGTGCTTCCAGGACATTGCTGGTGGCAATGACCCCTTCTTTGAAGCCTAAGGTGGCATAACGGAGATTTTCGTCAGCCTTTTCCATATTCTTGGTTGCCATTACCAGTTTTTTGCTGGCTTCCTTTACTTTAAAAGCGGATTGGTTAACTTGCAATTCGATCTTTTCTCTCGCATCCTGAAGCTGATATTGTGCGATTCGTGCTTCTGCCTTGGCGGCTTTGGTCTTGTAAATGCCTTCCCCCCAATGCCAGATAGGTATCTGTACCATAACGCCCACATTCCACATTCCTTTGAATTTATTCTCAAAGCTGTTGAATACGGAAGGATTGGTCACCATATAATTTCCCATCAACGCAATGGACGGAAGATGTTCGGCGCGGGTAACATTTATTTTCTGTTTATAAATCTGAGTAGCCAGTTCAAGGCTGCGTATCTCCGGACGGTTGGCGTAAGCGGTGGACATGTCGAAGTGGGTCTCCGGTGTGAGCAGTGGAATGTCTTCCATATTTTCGTCTGCCAACGTGATAGGAGAGCTGAGATCAATGCCACATAGTTGACACAACAACATTCGGGCCAGGCTTAATCCGTCTTCCACTTTAGTCAGTGTCATTTCCGCTTCGTTGACTTTCACACGCACGGACAAACCGTCGGCTTTTGTGGCAACTCCTTCGGCAATCATCTTTTCCACATCGCTGTCCAGCTGCTGCAAAAGTTTGAGATAGCCTTCGGCCAGTTTCTTCTTGTTCACTAAGGATATGACTTGCCAGTAAGCCTGGTCAGTGCTCATGATAACCTCCTGCATGCCTCCTTGATGTTGCTGTTGCGCTAATTCTTCGGCATACTTTGTGATTTTATTATATGCACGGATTTTGCCGCCCATGTATAATGGCTGTGTCAGCGTGATGGCACCTGCATATACATTTCTCGTATCGGTGCGGAGTGCATCGACCAGTGAACTTCCGGCTTCATTAAAAGCCGAAGTCAGGCTAGCGCCCAAGGCTGGAATCTGGGATGCAATTTCCGGATGTAATTGAGCGATAATTCCTGCGGCTTGTTGTAATGGACCGGCCAGATTAGTCCCCAATCCCGAAAGCGCCGCTTTCTGGTCATTGTTCAATAATGAAAATTCTTTTTGATTTCTCATGTAAGTTCCCGTAGCCGAGAAACTGGGCAGGTAGTTGGTAAATGCAGCTTTGTGCTGATAATGAGCGGCATTTATTTTTTCATTGCTTATCAACAGATCTTTGTTGTTGGCAAGAGCTAATGCGCGGCAACTATCTAGGCTTAGGAAGCTTTGCGCTTTTACTATAAAAGTCAGGCTCAACAGAATTGTCAGAAGAAATAGTTTTTTCATCGCATCTTACATATTAATAAGGTGATACTTCTTTTTTAAATAACCCCGTTATCATATAAATTGTTTATTGAAATAGTTCATTTTTTTGTACTTGTTGACTTAAACAATAATTGCATAAACAACGATGCAAATGTATGTGCTTTCTGTGAAAACGCAAAATGAATTAGCTTTTTTTAAATGCTTCTCTTTGGAAAATATGCTATACTTGTATTTTGAAACATGATAAACATACTATAATGTTATTAAATCTGACAGAAGAACAAATCACTCAACTCGCTCCGGACGCTGCGTCTGTCAAAGCAGGAAAAGGGTTGGCGAACCGGACTAAGTGGGTACTTCTGGAGCATAGTGACCGCGCCATCTGGGGACACTGCCAAGGAAGTGGAAAAACGCCTTATCAAACAGTAGTTGATACAAAGAATATTGCATTCAAATGTTCTTGTCCCAGCCGTAAGTTTCCGTGTAAACATGGGTTGGGGCTTTTATTTGTGTATGCTTCCCATGCTGATCTTTTCAAGGAAGCGGAGGAACCGGACTGGGTAACGGCATGGCTCTCCAAACGTGAAGAGAAGGCGGAGAAGAAAGAACAGAAAGAGAAATCGGAAACTCCGGTGGATGAAGCGGCACAGGCCAAGAGGCAGGCCGTGCGCCATCAGAAGGTACTGGCCGGAATTGATGATCTTCAGATCTGGATGAAAGACTTGCTCCGCAACGGGCTGCTGAATATCCCGGAAAGAGCATATACACTATTTGAACCCATATCCCGCAGGATGATTGATGCGCAGGCCGGTGGATTGGCGGGCAGGTTACGATCGCTACAGGAAATCAATTACTATACAGACAGTTGGAAATATGAGCTTACCGACAAATTGAGTAAACTGTATCTTCTGACAGAAAGTTATAAGAATCTGGATTCTCTTTCTGCTGAGTGGCAAACGGAAATCCGTACTCAGGTAGGATATCCGCAGGCGAAGGAAGAAGTGATGTCCGGCGTGCCGGTGGCAGACCAATGGATCGTTTTGCATACCAGAAGCCGGAAAATAAATGAGCTGCGGACAGAAACTTTCTGGTTGTACGGGAAGTCCAGTCACCGTATGGCCCTCTATTTAAACTTTCTGGCTCCCGGAGCGTTGCCGGAATTTAATATGGTTCCCGGTGGCGTCTATGAAGGAGAGTTGTATTTTTATCAGGGCGTTGCTGCCTTGCGTGCCCTGCCCCAAAACATGAAATGGCTGGATAGTACCTTCCTGCCTTCATTGTGTGCCGATATACCGGTTGCCATGCAATCTTACAGAGCAGTTATACAGACTCATCCGTTTGCGGAGGAAGTTCCTCTCTTGGTGGACAATGTCAGACTGGTAACAAGCGGAAATACGCACTATCTACAGGATGCCGCAGGTATGGCCGTTCCGGTGCATATCGAAGAGACTGCACGTGTTGACATACTGGCTATAACAGGCGGAAAACCCTTCTCGGCTTTTTTGCTGGCAGACGCCGTTTCCTGTGAATTGAAAACAATCTGGTATCAATCTGAATTTTATTTTTGGAAAGATGAACTTAACTGATCATATCATCAATGTGGCATTGCTTGGCACTGCCACCCGTGAACTGATAACGACTGATTTTCCGGAAGAGTTGCAAGAAACTCTCCGCGACATTCAGGCGAAAGCAGAGGATGCGGAAGCTCTCTTCTATCAGCAGTCCGCTTTGGGCTTTGCCTTTGCACGTGCCGGAGTGGAAGCGCAATCCATTGCAGGAGTTGCAAATGTGACAGAAGCTCCGGAAGAAGACAAACCTTACTTCCTTCGTGAAGTGGGAGAGTTGCTTACTTCCCTGTATCTCAATAAAAATCAGTATCTTTTGCTGTATGCTTACCGGAAAGCTGCCGACAAAGGAAAATTGATCCCTCCTGCCTATCTGCAAACTTTATTGCGAAGAGCTTTTGACCGGAATAATCCCTACAGGTATGAGGAACAGCACTGGCTGTCTCTGCTGACAGGGCAAAGAGGACGTTGGCTTCTTCCGCAAATGGGATTTCCTGTATGGGGAGAATCCGGCAACGAAACTTGGGAAACCGCCTCTCACGAAGAACGGAAACGAATGTTGACCAACCTGCGGAAAAATAGTCCGGAGCAGGGGCTTGCCTTATTGCAGACCGAACTGAAGAATGAGCCGGCTGCCCATCGGGATGAACTGATTCAGTGTTTGCGGTGGGGGTTGAGTAAATCAGACGAAGCATTCCTGCAAGAGATCGTGGCGACCGACCGGAGCAGTAATGTCAAAGAAACGGCCCGGCGATTATTGTGTAGCCTGCCGGACTCCGAACTGGTGAAAATATACGAAGAATTATTGCGGGGGAAATTACATTTCAATTTCCTTTTGGGATGGTCGTATGATAAGATTGAATTTACCCCTGAAATGAAGAAACTGGGACTTGAAGAGGTGAGTTCCAATAAAAACGAGAAGGATGATCGTTTCTTGTTACGCCAGTTGGCGGAACGTGTTCCATTAAGTTTCTGGAGTGAGTTTTATGACTGTGCGCCGGAGAAGGCTGCCGGCAAACTGGCGAAGAACCCTCCTTTTCAGAAACTGTTCGACCTGTCGAAACCGATTCTGAATTTCAGCGACTCCGGTTGGGCATATCATACCTTGAAGGAGAATGCGGATGAAAAAATGGCGGACGCGTTGATGGGGTTATTGCCTTCCTCCCAACGGGAGGAAATAGCTTTTCAGTCAGAGAGAGGCGGCTATATTCCGGATAGCTGGTTCAACGAAGACGGCATCGGATGGGGAATGAAATTCTCCACCCGTGTATTCCAGCGGATGCTTCGGAATAATTACTATCTCCCTAAGGAGACAGCCGAACAACTGGCATTATACTTCCCGTCCGAGATGAGAAAACCCATCGAACAGACAGCGCTTTCAACGGCCGCACAAGAGAATAATACCTCCACCCGTTTTTGCCGGTTGATGATGGAATACATGGATTTGAAGCAGAGAATAGATACCTTATTAAATAATGACTAATAAAAACAGAAAGAAGATATGAGCACTTTATTAAGACAACATGCTGAACAGCAATTTGCAGAAGAACTTCACGAATTGAAACAGAATGAAACAAATCCCGTTCCGGAGAATTGGGAGATGTCTCCGCAGTCAGTGGTTACCTACCTGATGGGCGGTAAATTGAAAAACGGATTTGAAGTTTCTCCTAAATATATAGGTAACCGTCGTCTGATGGAAATAGCTGTGGCAACCCTTGTCACCGACCGTGCGCTACTGCTTTACGGACTGCCCGGAACTGCGAAAAGCTGGGTGAGCGAGCATATTGCCGCTGCTATTTCCGGTGATTCCACTTTGATAGTGCAGGGTACGGCCGGCACCGGTGAAGAAGCGATCCGTTATGGGTGGAACTATGCCCGTTTGCTGGCGGAAGGTCCGAGTGTGGGAGCATTGGTGCAAACTCCGGTAATGAAAGCTATGCAGGAAGGTAAGGTAGGCCGTATTGAGGAGCTGACACGCATCGGTTCCGATGTGCAGGATACACTGATCACCATTCTTTCTGAAAAGACATTGCCCATCCCGGAGCTGAATACAGAAGTACAGGCAATCCGCGGTTTCAATATCATCGCTACTGCTAATAATCGGGATAAGGGAGTCAATGATCTGTCAAGCGCCTTGAAACGCCGTTTCAATACGGTCATTCTTCCCTTGCCGGATTCTATTGATGAAGAAATAGATATTGTGCGCCGACGGGTAGAGAACTTTGAGAAAGTAATGCAGCTCCCGGCTGAAAAGCCTGCTTTGGAGGAGATTCGCCGTGTCGTTACTATCTTCCGTGAACTTCGTCAGGGCGCCACTGCTGACGGTAAGACGAAACTGAAGACTCCGAGCGGAACGCTTAGCACGGCAGAGGCTATTTCGGTGGTAAACAATGGACTGGCGATGGCAGGTTATTTCGGTGACGGAGAAATTCATGCCGAAGATCTCGTATCCGGTATTTTGGGGGCAGTGGTCAAAGACCCCGTACAGGATAAAGTCGTTTGGCAGGAATATATGGAAACGGTCGTGAAGAATCGGGACGGCTGGAAAGATATTTACCGTGCTTCAAGGGATATGATTTAAAAAGAAAGGAAGAAATGGCTATTCATTTACTAGGCATCAGGCATCACGGTCCCGGCTCGTGCCGCAATGTGCTGAACTACTTGCAGGAACTGCAACCGGATCTGATTCTGGTAGAAGGTCCGGCAGAAGCCGAAGCGCTGCTGCCCTGTGTGGAAAATTCGCAGATGACGCCTCCGGTAGCTTTGCTGGCATACCAGCCGGACGAGCCTCAGAATGCAGTGTTCTACCCTTTTGCGGAGTTCTCGCCCGAGTGGCAGGCGATGCGTTATGCCGTACAGAACCGGATACCTTTCCGCTTTTTCGACTTGCCTCTGGTCTATTCGCTGGCTCTTCGGACAGAAAAGACCTCTGAACAGGAGACGGAAACGACCGCTGAAGTCGCAGAAGCCGGCGACCCGTTCGACTGGCTGGCTCATGCCGCAGGATTTACTGATGGTGAATCCTGGTGGGAAACTATGATTGAACACCGGCAAGAACCTGCCGATATTTTTCAGGCGGTACAAGAGGCTGTGACTGCTCTTCGGGAAGAACTTCCGGGGCACACCTCTCCGCGTGACCTGATACGTGAAGCGTGGATGCGTAAAATGATACGTGCGGCACAGAAGGAGAATTTCGAACGCATTGTCGTCGTCTGTGGTGCATGGCATGTACCCGCACTGGACGATATGCCCAAAGTAAAGGACGATAATGAACTACTGAAGGGACTTCCCAAAGTAAAGGTAGAATGTACATGGATTCCGTGGACGTATGACCGGCTTGCTTTCCGCAGCGGGTACGGTGCGGGAATCGAATCTCCGGGCTGGTATCATTATCTCTGGCATCATCCGGAGGATGATGGCACGCTTTGGGTGAGCCGGATCGCCTCTCTGTTGCGGCAGAAGAATATGGATATCTCGGTAGCCCATGTTATTGAAACCGTCCGTCTGGCACAGGTGACGGCTGCTTTGAGAGATCTGCCTTATCCTTCTCTGAATGAATATAACGAAGCTGTCACTACGGTGATGGGCTTCGGAGATGATATTTTGTTGCAGATTATCAAAGAAGAACTGATCATCAGCAACCGCTTGGGAAGTGTACCTGATGACGTTCCCAAAGTACCTCTGCTGGTAGACGTGGAGAAAATACAGAAACGTCTGCGTGTTCCGTTCACCGCCGAGATCAAAGAACTGATATTAGACCTCCGCAAGCCGAATGATCTGGAGCGAAGTATCTTCTTCCATCGCCTGCAACTGCTGGGCATCGACTGGACTATCCTCGGACGGATAGACGGGAAAGGTACTTTCAAGGAAAAATGGACCTTGTATCACAAACCGGAACAAATCATCCAAATCATTGAACGGGCTATCTGGGGAAACACGTTGATGGAAGCTACGCAGAAATATCTGCTGAAACAGATGGCGGAGATTCAGCATATCCCGGAACTGACAGCTTTGTTGAGTACGGTCCTCCCCGCCGATCTTCCGGCGTTGGTAGAAGCGATGACCGTACAGTTGGACCGTCTTTCGGCTGCTTCTACCGATATTCTGGAAATGATGGAGGCGGTCCCCGATCTGGTGAATATCGTCCGTTACGGAAACGTGCGTGATCTTGATTTCTCGAAGGTCGGTGATATGCTCGAAGCCATGATTGCCCGTATTCTTGCGGGTGGTGTATTGGTGTGTATCAATATCGATGAAGAGGCTGCCGGTGATCTTCTGAATAAATTGGTTGCCACGGACTATGCGCTCTCCATTCTGAATCGGGAAGAACTGAACCTGATGTGGCGCAATTTCATCGGTCAGGTACGTTCTTCTGCCAATGTGCATCCGTTGTTGTCCGGTTATGCTACCCGTCTGCTGAATGACAAAGGGGAAATCTCCGCAGAGGAGATGGAGACGACACTTAGTTTTTATTCTTCTGTTGGCAATGCTCCGGCAGATATGGCATACTGGTTCGAAGGCTTTTTGCGTTCATCCGGTTCGATCCTGTTGCTGGACGACCGTCTCTGGAATTTGGTGAATAACTGGGTATGTTCGCAGGACAAAGAAACATTTATGGAATTGTTGCCTGTATTGAGGCGTACTTTCAGCGAATTTACCTCTGCCGAACGCCGTAAGCTGGGTGAGAAAGCCCGTCGTACGGATTCTACGGGCACATCATCTGCCGTAGGAGCTTCGGTAACGGAGAATGAGTGTCTGAATCGGGAAGAAGCAAAGAAGGTAATCCCCGTGATTCGTCAATTATTGGGACTGGAAACAAAGTAAAGGAAAGAAGATGGAAGAAGAATTACTGAAAAGGTGGCGTCTGATACTGGGCGGCGATGAGGCTGACGGTACAGGCGTGACATTGAATCTGGAAGAACAGCGGATAGACCATTCTCTGGAAGCTGTATATGATAGTGACAGAAGAGGGGGGCTGGGTTCCTCGGCTCCCAAAGTAAGCCGATGGCTTGGAGATATCCGTGAGTTCTTTCCGCAGACAGTGGTACAAGTGATTCAGCGGGATGCTATAAAACGTCTGAATCTGACCAGTCTGCTTACCGAAAAAGAAATGCTGGAAACGGTCGTTCCCGATGTTCATCTGGTTGCTACTCTGATGTCATTAAGCCGGGTGATTCCCGAAAAGAATAAGGAGATGGCACGCCAGGTAGTCCGCAAGGTGGTTGAGGAGTTGCTTCGCAAACTGTCGGCTCCTACGCAACAGGCGGTAACCGGTGCTTTGAACCGTTCCAGCCGTCGCAGGAACCCGCGTTACAATGAAATAGACTGGAAAACGACCATTACCAAGAACCTGAAAAACTACCAACCGGACTATAAGACGATTATTCCCGAAATCCGTATTGGCTACGGGCGTAAACGGAAAGCGATGAAAGACATTATCCTGTGTCTGGATCAAAGCGGTTCTATGGGGACGTCGGTCATTTATTCCGGCATATTCGGTTCTGTGTTGGCATCCATTCCGGCGGTATCTACCCGTATGGTGGTTTTTGATACGGCAGTCGTTGATCTGACGGATGATTTGCAAGATCCCGTGGATCTGCTTTTCGGGGTACAGCTCGGGGGAGGAACCGATATAGCCCGTGCGCTGACTTATTGTCAGGGAGTCATTACCCGTCCGCAGGACACGGTGATGGTGTTGGTGACTGACCTTTACGAAGGAGGAGACTCCAGAGAAATGAGAAAGAAATTTGTCTCGTTGGTCAATAGCGGTGTGCAGTTGATTGTCCTTCCGGCGTTGAACGATGACGGTGCTCCGTCCTACGACAAGGGGCATGCTGAGTTTCTCGCTTCCATAGGAGTGCCGACATTTGCCTGTACTCCGGATAAGTTTCCGGACCTTATGGCGGCTGCTTTGAGTAAACAGGACATTGGAATGTGGGTTTCTCAGAATGTAAAGAGTGAATGACAACTATTGGATAGAAAAGAAAGAAGGCTGTCCCTCATAGTGGAGGACAGCCTTTCTTAGCTTATATAAATGTAAGGGGATTGCTAATTACAGAGCACCTACTTCTTTCAAAGCAGCGTTTGTTCCGTGAACAGCTTTTGCGCTGGCAGCGAACTTAGCTTTTTCGTCAGCGTTCAGATCCAGTTCAACGATCTTTTCGATACCGTTCTTGCCAAGGATTACAGGAACACCGATGCAAATGTCTGATTCACCGTATTCTCCCTCCAGATATACTGAACAAGGGATCATCTTCTTTTGGTCGTGAAGGATAGATTCAACTACGAATGCTCCTGCTGCACCCGGTGCATACCATGCAGAAGTACCCAGCAACTTAGTCAGAGTAGCACCACCCACCATAGTAGCAGCAGCCACTTCGTTCAGTTTTTCTTCAGAGATGAAGTTAGTTACAGGCATACCTTTGTAAGTAGCGAAGCGAGTCAAAGGAATCATAGTAGTATCACCGTGACCACCGATAACCATACCTTCTACTTCGTTGGCGTTGCAGCCCAAAGCCTGAGACAAGAAATATTTGAAACGAGAGCTGTCCAGTGCGCCACCCATACCGATGATGCGGTTCTTCGGCAAGCCCAGAGCTTTCAATGACAGGTAAGTCATTGTATCCATCGGGTTAGAGATAACAACAAGGATTGCATTGGGAGAATATTTCAAGATGTTTTCTGCCACTGATTTAACGATACCAGCGTTTACACCGATCAGTTCTTCGCGAGTCATACCCGGTTTACGAGGAATACCTGAAGTAATTACAACAACGTCAGAGTTAGCAGTCTGAGCATAGTCGTTAGTGCAGCCTACTACAGTTGTGTCGAAACCCAACAGTTGAGCTGTCTGCATCATATCCATTGCTTTACCTTCTGAAACGCCTTCTTTAACGTCCAGCATTACTACTTCGTCTGCCACTTCATTGAAAGCAAGTACATTTGCACATGTAGCACCTACGTTACCTGCGCCTACTACGGTTACTTTTGACATAATACTATATATTTAAAAAGTTGATAATTTATTTCATGCTTTTTAGCGCGACAAAATTACAACGATAATCCTAATTAAAGAAATTTTTCCGTAATAATTTTCGTTAAAGAAAATGCCCAAGACTATGTTACTCTGTTACGAAATGATTACTTTTGTGCCCGTTATCGATTAACAATTGGAACTATGAACAAAAAAAGCCTTCTTATTGCAGCTGTAGCTGTTTTGGTGATAGCGATTATCGGCATCACTTATTTGTTGTTTACTGAAAAGAAAGCCAATCGCGAGCTGGTACAGGAATTTCAGTTGGATAAGGAAGATTTGGAGAATGAGTATAGCCAGTTTGTGCAAAAGTATGATGAGTTAAAGTTTACGGTAACTAATGACTCTCTCGCACTGTTGCTGGAGCAGGAACAATTGAAAACTCAACGATTGCTCGAAGAACTCCGTACCGTGAAAAGCTCGAATGCAACGGAAATCCGTCGTTTGAAAAAGGAGCTTGCCACTTTGCGTAAGATATTGGTAGGCTACGTCAATCAAATAGACTCACTGGACAGAATCAATAAGCGCCAGCAACAGGTGATTGCAGACGTTACGCAGAAATACAACACTGCTTCACAGCAAATCAGTACACTTTCCAAAGAAAAGGAGAATCTGGATAAGAAGGTGACACTGGCTGCCCAGCTCGATGTGACCAATATCCGTATCGAACCGCGCAATAAACGGGGGAAGGTTGCAAAGAAAGTGAAAGACATCGTGAAGCTGGCTATCAGCTTTACAGTCGTGAAGAATATTACGGCAGAGAATGGCGAACGTACCATCTATATACGTATCACCAAACCGGATAATGACGCACTGACCAAGAGTGCATCCAACACTTTCTCTTACGAAAACCGTACACTGACTTACTCCATCAAAAAGTATATCGAATACAACGGTGAGGAACAGAACGTGAATGTATTCTGGGATGTGGAAGAGTTTTTGTATGCCGGAAACTATCGTTTGGATATCTTCGAGGGCGGAAATCTGATCGGCTCTCAGAAATTTACGCTGGACTAACCGATATAAATTCAAGAAAAAATGCGCCAATAAGCAGTAAAAGGCTTTTTGGCGCATTTTTCTATTAGAAAAAGGTTAACTTTGTGAAAACTAATAGAATAATACGTATGAAAAAGCACTTGACTCAGCTACTACTATCATTACTGTTTCTGGTGGTGACAGCCATGACTTGCGATGAACAGGATTTGGCTGAACCGATAGACATCTCCTGCATTTTGAAAGAAGTGGAGTTATATCATTGGGATAATGCAGGTGAGAAACCTAAGGAGGCTGTTGATAACAAAGTTCTCAAAGAAGCTTATATGATGGAGATTCGTTTGCTGACAGATGCGGGGGAAAAAGATCCGGAATCTTATGACGCCGGTCATTATCTTCGCCATGTATTATCGGATGGCATCAAAAAGATTCAGATATTTACGGAAACAGCTTTTAATGAAGAATTTCCCGCAGGGGCAGAAGTCACTTCCTGCTTTTATGACTATCCAAAGACGTTTGTTAAAGATCAGCAGACAGATTATACTGTTAATGGAGGGGTTATATCCATGATAGATGAAGTAAACAAGGTATATAAGGCGTTATTGACCATTCCCCAATCAGGCGGAGAGTTCCGTTTTCGTGTAGTGCTGACAATGGAAAGCGGTGAAACGGTTGAACGGCTGAGCGATCCGGTTACTTTCTATTAAATCTGCTGTCTATGAAGAAAATACATTTATTAGCCATGCTATTGTTTACTGCATGTGTTGTGCCTGTATCGCAGGCGCAGGAAAGCCTGTTTCTTAAAGATCCATCTACCAAGAATAAGTTGCTACAGTTAGACTTGGATGTGGGAACCTGTTTTGACCTGGCTTATCGGGGGAAGGGAAATATGTACACTGCAATGTCGGACCGGAAATCTGTATTTCCTGCTATCAACCTTCGTTTGCAACATTTCTTTTCGCGTAAATGGGGATGGTATACGAATATCCGTTTGGGGATTCCCGTGAAATATAGGCGGGATTGTTATACTGAATTAGTCCATGCAGTCGAAGCGGATTACTATGTGAATAATCTCATACCGGGAACGCAAAAACCGGACGTTAATCCCTGTCTGGATTTTGGTGTTGCTTATCGCTTTGAAAATTCCCATTGGGCTTTTTATCCTCGTTTGGGGATTGGTGTGAATAGCATTTCCTATCAGCGTGTTTGTGCGGAACTAAAGAAAAAAGGAGGAAATGAATTATATAAGATAGAGTATAGAGGGGATGATGAAAGTAATTATGGTAGTGAGAGTATCGATGCTTTTATTCTTTCGGCAGGTATTACCGCCAACTATAAGCTCAGTCGAAATTGTTTTTTACTGTTGAATGTCATTATATACAGCCATTGGGGAGATTTGCTTATCGTAAATATGTAACAGACCTTTATACGGGAGAAAAGGTGGAGAGAGGAGTCTATAAAAGTTCTACATTCGCCCGTGATCTGAATGTAAGTGTCGGATTCGGATTCCCTTTTTATCTGGGAAGAAAGACTAATAGAAAATCATCGCATAGAGAAAGAACCAGACAGCTGATGGAACAGAAACGGAAAACATACGGGTTGTTTCCGGGAAATAAGTAGCCATTTAATCATTTCTTTGCAATGATGAGCGAATAGAATTTAGCCTTTATGCAAAGTTTGAAAAAGAAAAAACTCTGCCATCCGTAACAATTGGATTAACATTCTTATGATATACTTACGTGTCAGCTAGTCTCTCTATAAAAATAAAAAACTATAAATTGCTGTCATCTGTCACTTTGTTGGGTGTAATATCTTGAATATGAGTGATTAATGAGGTGACGGCAGTAGGTGACGGCAGTGTGACGGCAAATTTTGCTGTCACACTGCCTTGTTTTCAATGGTTCCTTATGGTCTGTTTGTAGTTCTATATAGAGCTTTTTAGTTTCTCCCGTTTGAAACTTTTGTTTCTTCAGCTTGAAACTTTTGTTTCTTCAGCTTGGAACTAAAGTTTCTTCAGCTTGGAACTAAAGTTTCATCGGCTTGAAACTAAAGTTTCAAAGCCTTGAAACCAAAGTTTCGGACGCTGGAAAACATTGGTTCCAGCGTATGGAAACTTATTATACTAGAGTGTATGTGTCAAAAGTCAATAGTAGCGAGTTCAGTATAGTCGATGTGCGTGTGACGGCAATAGTTGTCATCACCGTGCCGTCACCTGTTGCCGTCACAGCGTTAAGCCTTGACTATGAGTGTGTTATTTGTGTTTTTGTGATGGGTGACAGCAATAATTGGATAAACAATACGTAGAGAGAGAAGCCGGTTGATACATCTATTATAGTGGGATTTATCAGATTGATAATCGTTTAAGAGCTTTTTAGGTGCCTTAACAACAAAACAAGTGGCTGATTGTGTTATATTCCCTAAGTAACCAAATAAAAATAACAAGATTATGAAACAGAAAAGAGCTAAAATTGGATTTACCGGATGTGCCAAAGCGTATATCCGGAGTTTGCAGGAAGAAGGCCGCTATTCTACGGCACATGTGTATAAGAATGCGGTTCTTTCATTTACGAGATTTCATGGCAGTACGTATATTGCATTCGAGCAGATCACTCGCGAGTCTTTGCGACGTTACGGACAATACCTGTACGATTGCAAACTGAAACTCAATACGATCTCTACTTATATGCGAATGCTGCGCTGTATTTACAATCGTGGTGTGGAAGCTGGTATCGCCCGTTTTATCCCCCGATTGTTTCGTGATGTATATACCGGTGTGGATGTCCGGCAGAAAAAGGCAATACCCGTAAAGGAACTGCATACACTTCTTTATAAAACACCCCAGTCTAAGCACTTGCGGCGTACTCAGGAGATTGCCCGACTGATGTTCCAGTTCTGCGGAATGCCTTTTGCGGATTTTGCGCATTTGGAAAAGTCGGCATTGGCACAAGGGGTATTGAGATATAACCGTATCAAGACAGGCACTTCTGTAAGTCTTGAGGTGCTGGAGTCATCTCTGCCCACGATCAGTAAACTTCGCAATAATGACCCTGTTCGGGAAGATGGAACGAATTATTTATTCAGTATTCTGAGAGGGAATAAAAGCCCAAAAGGTGAAAGCATGTATAAAGAATACCAGTCGGCGCTTCGTCGGTTCAATAATCAGCTGAAAAGTCTTTCAAGGGAACTTCACTTAAAGTCGGCTGTCACCTCATATACCATCCGCCATTCTTGGGCAACGAATGCCAAATATCAGGGTATACCTATTGAAATGATCAGTGAATCATTGGGACACAAATCTATTAAGACGACTCAAATCTACCTGAAAGGTTTTGAACTGGAAAAGAGAACAGAAGCAAATCGGTTGAATTGTTTTTACGTTGAAAACTGCAATAATTAGAATAGAATATAATCAGAGTTCTGGCTATTAGTGTGTTATCATGTCTATTACTTCTTAGGTAACGGAAATAAATACGACGCAAAGATATATAAAAAGAATCTCATATCCCAAACTTATTATACATTATTTTATTTCTCTGACTTAAGAAAATAAAATAACACTATGAGAACACGAATACCACTGACTTCATGTTCTGAACCCTTATTGTTTGTCATCCGACAAAATCTCCTTCATAACCCTTTTATACAGTGCTTCTCGCAAAGACCGCTGCCTTTTTCGCTTCTTTTCCCCTATGTGCAAAGTCCGGTAATGAACTTCCGTTACCTAAGAAGTAATAGATAAATGTAAGTAGTAAATTGTGACACGCAATTCAAACAACAAGCTCATTTTGCATGCCTTCTATTTACTTTGGTTCTGAATTTATCCATTGGGATATATGCTTGTAAAGGTACACACACAGTGACAAAATAAAGAGAATGAACATTGCTTCGATGTGGGCAATGTCTTAAAAAGGGTTTTTAGTTTACTTATTTAAAAGTAAAAGAAGAAATGGAAAGTTTATGGAAAGTCTGGTTCTCCAGAAGGAGAAAGGTGTATGTTCGGATAGCCCGTCAATATGGTTCCACTCCGTGGCGGGTGTATTATTTAGGACATGGAGGCAGGTGCAGGTCGCTCAAAGACATGCAGATATTGGAAGCGTTACAGCGGCAGGGAGTTATTTCGCATATTTACCCTTGGTGATAATTGACTGAAAAATACTTGGACATATTTAATTATGTGTCCGACAGAAATATGAATAATTATAAAATATGGGGTGAGATGTTTTTCTAAAAAGGTTACTGTGAAGTACCCGAACGGGGATAAACCCTTTATAGCATGTGTATGTTTCCCACAACATGCTTATTGCTTATATAAACGGAGTCTCTTGGATGCCCGTTTTATATAATTGTTTGTTTTTGTTTAAGTACATTCTGTCCTGGTGAGGAAGGATGTACTTTTTTATGCCCGAAGGTCCGGAATCAGATAGTCACGAAGGTCCGGTCGGAAGATCAGCGCCTTCCGTCCGCTCCCCACATCATCTTGCTGCGGAGGGTATCGAAGAAAATATGATTGAACCGTTTCACTACTTTTATACTGTAGTCTGCCCGGCGAATGGTCAGTTGGGTTGTCTCCTTGCACGTTTCGCTGCTGCCGTCGATGGCAACGAGGAAGTTATGGCTGCGGCTTTCCACGTCCAGCGTGATTTCCCAGTCGTCACGAATGACGATAGGACGGACGTTGAGGCTGTGCGGAGCTACCGGGGTAATGGCGATCGTATTGGAATGAGGAACGATGATCGGGCCGCCTACGCTTAATGAATATGCAGTAGAGCCGGTAGGAGTGGCAATCACCAGTCCGTCTGCCTGATAAGTATTCAGATAAGCACCGTTGATCGCAGTGCGGATGCTGATCATGGAAGAACTGTCCCGCTTGAGCACCGCAATTTCGTTGAGGGCATAAGGCGATTCCTGGAGATTTCTGTCATTGCAGATAAGCTGCAACACACTTCGTTCCTCCACACTGTATCTGCCTGCCTGAATCTCTTCGAAAGTCACCTCCATCTCTTCGGGTGAAACATCGGCAAGAAATCCCAGCCGCCCTGTGTTGATGCCTAGAATGGGGATTTGTTTTCTACCCACCCGGCGGGCAGCTTTCAGAAATGTGCCGTCACCTCCGATGCTGATAACCATATCGGCTGTGAAGTCGTTGCCTTCGAGCAGGGCGTCGACAGGCACTTCCATTTTTAAATCTGCCGTCAGGAACTGGTAAAACTCCCGGCACATACAGATTTCCGCTCCCTGCTTCTTGAGAAGCTCGAACAGTCTGAGTGCATGCAAAGACTTTTTAGGCTGATACGTATTTCCGAAAATGGCAAATTTCATAAGCTGTTTCATTAGTTTCGGTTGCAAAATTGGCATTTTTTCTTGGATTTCTACTTTAAATAACCAAAAAAGAACTGAGAATGCGTTTCGTATTATTAGGCAACTAATAATAATATTTGTATTTTTGCGGCAAATATTGCGTAAAACTATGACTAAATTAAGTGTAAACATAAACAAGGTTGCTACATTGAGAAATGCACGCGGAGGGGATACCCCCAATGTGGTGAAGGTAGCACTTGATTGTGAAGCTTTCGGGGCTGACGGTATTACTGTTCATCCCCGTCCCGACGAACGCCACATCCGCCGGGCAGATGTATATGATCTGCGTCCGTTGTTGCGGACTGAATTCAATATCGAGGGCTACCCGTCGCCGGAGTTTATAGACCTGGTATTGAAAGTGAAACCTCATCAGGTGACGCTGGTTCCTGACGATCCTTCGCAGATTACTTCCAACTCCGGTTGGGATACAAAAGCAAATCTGGAATTTCTGTCGGAAGTTCTCGATCAGTTCAACAGCGCAGGCATCCGTACTTCCGTCTTTGTTGCCGCCGATCCGGAGATGGTGGAATATGCGGCAAAAGCAGGTGCCGACCGTGTGGAACTTTATACGGAACCCTATGCTACGGCATATCCGAAGAATCCGGAAGCGGCTGTTGCCCCATTTGTGGAAGCAGCCAAAACAGCCCGCAAACTGGGTATCGGCTTGAACGCCGGACACGACTTGAGTCTTGTGAATTTAAACTATTTCTATAAAAACATTCCTTGGGTGGACGAAGTATCCATAGGTCATGCCTTGATCAGCGACGCATTGTATCTGGGACTGGAACGTACTATTCAGGAATATAAAAACTGTCTACGCTAATGAATGTATTGATGTTATTGGCCCAGGGTGCCATGAATATGGCCGACTCGCTGGCAACTGCCAACCCGGTGCTGACTCCGGTCAGCGCTCCCGAGATGAATATGCTTGATATGGCTGTCAAGGGTGGTTGGATTATGATTGTACTGGGTGTACTGTCTGTAGTCTGTTTCTACATCTTATTTGAACGTAACTATATGATCCGTAAAGCGGGAAAAGAAGACCCGATGTTCATGGAACGGATCAAGGACTATATCCATAGCGGTGAAATCAAAGCGGCCATCCAGTATTGCCGCACGATGAACACTCCTTCGGCACGCATGATAGAAAAAGGAATCAGCCGTCTGGGGCGTCCTATCAACGATGTGCAGGTTGCCATTGAAAATGTCGGTAACATCGAAGTGGCCAAACTGGAAAAAGGACTGACGGTGATGGCAACCATTTCTGGTGGTGCTCCGATGCTCGGATTCCTCGGTACGGTGACCGGTATGGTACGCGCATTCTACGAAATGGCGAATGCGGGAAGCGGAAATATTGATATCACACTGCTTTCCGGCGGTATCTACGAAGCTATGATCACCACCGTAGGCGGTCTGATCGTGGGTATCATCGCCATGTTTGCTTACAACTACCTGGTGATGCTGGTAGACCGTGTAGTAAACAAAATGGAAGCTCGTACGATGGAATTTATGGATCTCTTGAACGAGCCTGCCCAAAAGTAACCCTGAGACGTTAATCACTATCATTAACCACTAATCAATAATAAAGTGGGATTAAAAAGAAGAAATAGAGTATCGCCCAATTTCAGTATGGCATCCATGACGGACGTCATCTTCCTGCTGCTGATATTCTTTATGATTACCTCTACGGTGGTGTCGCCCAATGCCATAAAGGTGTTGTTGCCGCAAGGCAAACAGCAGACTTCGGCCAAACCGCTGACAAGAGTCGTGATCGATAAAGACCTGAACTTCTACGCTGCTTTCGGCAATGAGAAGGAAAAGCCGCTGTCGTTGGACGAACTGACTCCGTTCCTGCAAAGTTGCGCGGAGAAAGAACCGGAGATGTATGTGGCATTGTATGCAGATGAGTCGGTGCCTTACCGTGAAATCGTGCGGGTGCTGAACATTGCGAATGAGAATCATTTTAAAATGGTGCTGGCTACACGCCCGCCGGAAAACAAATAAAGTAAGTAGTTGCTACTTAACTACTAAAAAAAAGAAACAATTATGGACGACAGAAGAAAAAAGGGTGAATTCGTCGGCGCGCTGGGTGCACTGTTGGTACACGTGGCAGTGATAGCTCTTTTGATTCTGGTGAGCTTTACGGTTCCCCAGCCGGATGAAGACGCAGGCGGCGTACCTGTGATGCTGGGAAATGTGGAGTCTGCCCGAGGCTTTGACGACCCTTCGCTGGTGGACGTGGATATACTGCCCGAAGAACCGGAAGCACCTGCACCTGCGGAAACGCAGCCGGAACTGCCCTCGGAACAGGATCTGCTGACACAGACCGAAGAAGAAACGGTAGTGCTGAAACCGAAAACGGAACCTAAAAAGGAGACCGTGAAACCCAAAGAGGTAGTGAAGCCCAAAGAACCGGTGAAGAAACCCGAAAAGACAGAGGCGGAGAAAGCTGCCGAAGCGAAACGTCTTGCCGAAGAAAAAGCGGAACGTGAACGGAAAGCCGCCGAAGAAGTTGCGAAGAAAAAGGTTGCCAACGCTTTCGGAAAGGGAGCGCAGATGGGAGGCAGCAAAGGTACTTCCGCCAGCGGCACGGGAACAGAAGGCAGCAAGGACGGCAATTCATCCACCGGAGCGAAGACCGGAACCGGAGGTTACGGAACATTTGACCTTGGCGGACGTTCTTTAGGTACGGGCAGTCTGCCAAAGCCTGCCTATAATGTGCCCGAAGAAGGACGTGTGGTAGTCAATATCACCGTGAATCCGGCGGGAGTAGTCATTGGAACCAGTATCAATCCTCAAACGAACACCGTGAACTCCACCCTGCGGAAGGCAGCGGAAGACGCGGCGAAGAAGGCTCGCTTCAACACCGTGGAAGGACCGAACAACCAGACTGGAACCATCACTTATTATTTTAACCTGAGATAGTATCACTAATCAAAAATATAGGATTATGGGAACTGTATATGCTTTTTTTGCAGATGGCTTTGAAGAAATAGAAGCCTTTACTGCTGTCGACACTTTGAGACGTGCCGGACTGAATGTGCAAATTGTATCTGTCACTCCGGATGAAATTGTAATGGGCGCTCACGATGTGTCATTGCTCTGTGATATAAACTTTGAAAACTGCGATTTTTTTGATGCCGATCTGCTGTTGTTGCCCGGAGGAATGCCGGGAGCGGCTACGCTCGATAAACATGAAGGGCTGCGAAAACTGCTTCTTGACTTTGCTGCCAAAGGAAAACCGATCGCAGCGATCTGTGCGGCTCCGATGGTATTGGGCAAATTAGGTTTGCTGAAAGGTCGGAAAGCAACTTGCTACCCCAGCTTTGAACAATATCTGGAAGGTGCGGAATGTGTCAGTGAACCCGTAGTTCGGGACGGAAATATCATCACAGGTATGGGACCGGGCGCTGCTATGGAGTTTGCTCTGACCATCGTAGATCTGTTGGTCGGCAAAGAAAAAGTAGACGAACTGGTAGAAGCGATGTGTGTAAAACGCTAAGCTGTCTATGAAACAATCTGTGATTATTGTCGCCGGTGGAAAGGGCTTGCGAATGGGAAGCGATCTTCCCAAACAATTTCTTCCTGTCGGTGGCAAACCTGTACTGATGCATACGCTGGAAGCATTCCGCAAGTACGATGCGATGCTTCAGATTATTCTGGTACTTCCCCGTGAACAGCAGGACTTTTGGAAACAGCTTTGCGAAGAACATCATTTTTCGGTGGAACATCTTGTGGCAGATGGCGGCGAGACCCGTTTTCATTCGGTGAAGAACGGGCTGGCACTTGTGCAGGCTCCCGGCTTGGTAGGGGTGCACGACGGAGTTCGTCCGTTTGTAACCCTAGAAGTGATTCGCCGGTGTTACAAGCTGGCGGAGCAATATAAAGCAGTGATTCCGGTGGTGGATGTAGTCGAAACGCTGCGCCATCTGACGGATGCCGGAAGCGAAACGGTGAGCCGTACTGAATATAAGTTAGTGCAGACTCCTCAGGTCTTTGAGGTGGAGCTGCTGAAACAGGCTTATGGACAGGAGTTTACTCCGTTCTTTACGGACGATGCTTCGGTGGTCGAAGCAATGGGTGTACCCGTACATCTGGCAGAAGGTAATCGTGAAAACATAAAAATAACAACTCCCTTTGACCTGAAGATCGGGAGTGCTCTCTTGTAAATGTTCGATTTAACCACACGCGACATCAAATTTATCTCCGGTGTAGGGCCTCAGAAGGCCGCAGTATTGAACAAGGAGTTGGAAATCTACTCGTTGTACGATCTGATTTATTATTTTCCTTATAAATATGTTGACCGGAGCCGCATCTATTACATTCACGAAATAGATGGCAATATGCCGTATATCCAGCTGAAAGGAGAGATTCTCGGCTTCGAGACGATAGGCGAAGGGCGGCAACGGCGCCTGACTGCTCATTTCTCAGACGGTACGGGAGTCGTCGACCTTGTGTGGTTTCAAGGCATCAAGTATATATTAGGTAAGTACAAACTTCACGAAGAATACATCATTTTCGGTAAGCCTACCGTTTTTAACGGTCGTATCAATGTGGCACATCCCGACATCGATAAGCCGGATGATCTGAAACTTTCTTCCGTCGGACTGCAACCTTATTATAATACGACGGAGAAAATGAAACGGAGTTTTCTCAATTCGCATGCGATTGAGAAGATGATGGCTACGGTGATCCAGCAGATACAGGAACCGTTGCCGGAAACGCTTTCTCCCAAGATTTTGTCGGACCATCATCTGATGCCTCTGACAGAAGCACTACGGAATATTCATTTCCCTACCAATCCCGATTTGCTGCGCAGAGCTCAGTATCGTCTGAAATTCGAAGAACTGTTTTATGTGCAGTTGAATATTCTCCGCTATGCGAAAGACCGGCAAAGAAGATATCGCGGATACATCTTTGAACGGGTGGGGGATATTTTCAATACATTTTATTCGCAGAATCTTCCTTTTCAGTTGACCGGTGCTCAGAAACGGGTACTGAAAGAAATCAGGAATGATGTGGGAAGCGGCAGGCAGATGAATCGCCTGCTTCAAGGAGATGTCGGCAGCGGTAAAACGCTGGTGGCATTGATGAGTATGCTGCTTGCTTTGGATAACGGTTTTCAGGCATGTATGATGGCTCCCACCGAAATTCTGGCCAATCAGCATTACGAAACAATTAGGGAATTGCTTTTCGGTATGGATATCCGTGTCGAACTGCTGACCGGGTCTGTCAAAGGAAAGAAGCGGGAGGCGATTCTGTCCGGACTGCTGACGGGAGACGTGAAGATCCTGATAGGTACGCACGCGGTCATTGAAGACACGGTGAACTTCTCTTCCTTGGGACTGGTGGTTATTGACGAACAACACCGTTTCGGTGTGGCACAGCGTGCCCGTCTTTGGACAAAGAATGTGCAGCCGCCACATGTGCTGGTGATGACCGCCACGCCTATTCCGCGTACATTGGCCATGACGTTATATGGTGATCTGGATGTTTCTGTCATTGATGAACTGCCGCCGGGCCGAAAACCGATAACGACCATCCATCAGTTTGATAACCGCAGGGAAAGTATGTATCGCTCGGTACGCAAACAAATAGAAGAAGGGCGTCAGGTGTACATCGTTTATCCTTTAATAAAGGAAAGCGAGAAAATCGACCTCAAGAATCTGGAGGAAGGCTATCAGCATATTCTGGAAGAATTTCCCGGCTGCACCGTTGCCAAAGTTCACGGCAAGATGAAGTCTGCGGAGAAAGATGAGCAGATGCAGCTTTTTATTTCCGGGGAAGCTCAGATTATGGTTGCCACCACCGTTATCGAAGTCGGAGTGAATGTACCCAATGCTTCTGTAATGATTATTGAGAATGCCGAACGTTTCGGACTTTCACAACTCCATCAGTTGCGTGGCCGGGTGGGACGTGGTGCTGAACAGTCTTATTGTATCCTTGTGACGAACTACAAACTGACTGAAGACACGCGGAAACGGCTGGAAATAATGGTGCGCACCAATGACGGCTTTGAAATAGCGGAAGCGGATTTGAAACTGCGAGGTCCCGGTGATCTGGAGGGTACGCAGCAAAGCGGCATTGCCTTCGATCTGAAGATTGCGGACATCGCCCGTGACGGTCAGCTGTTGCAATATGTCCGTTCGATAGCCGAAGAGATCGTAGATAACGACCCGTCAGCTCAGCATCCGGAGAACGAAATCCTGTGGCGGCAACTGAAATCTCTTCGGAAAACGAATGTTAACTGGGCGGCTATAAGTTGAAAAACGGTTAAACATGCAGTTTATTTGCGGAAATGTGTTGCAAAACATATTTCATTCTTATCCCTCCTATTTATAGGGCTTTAACGTCGCTTATTCTGTCCTTTTCATCTCTGTACTTCTGAAAAATAGTTAATGACTTACTTGCCCTTTCGTCGGAAAATACTATCTTTGGGGGAATTTTTTATAGTAAGTGTATAGTTTAATCTTTTGAAAGTCACACATCATGATCGAAAAAACGCTGGTTATTTTGAAGCCGTGTACCCTTCAACGGGGATTGGTTGGTGAGATTACTCATCTCTTTGAACGTAAAGGACTACGGTTGGCCGGCATGAAAATGATGCAACTGACGGATGAATTATTAAGCGAACATTATGCCCACCTGAGCAGCAAGCCTTTCTTTCAGCGCGTGAAAGATTCGATGATGGCAACTCCTGTCATTGTTTGTTGTTATGAGGGTGTGGATGCTATTCAAGCAGTCCGTACGTTGGCGGGACCAACTAATGGACGTCTGGCTGCGCCGGGAACCATTCGTGGGGATTATAGTATGAGTTTTCAAGAAAACATCGTTCATACTTCCGATTCTCCGGAAACTGCGGCTATCGAATTAACGAGATTTTTTAAACCTGAAGAAATATTCGACTACAAACAGGCGACTTTTGATTACCTGTATGCGAATGACGAGTATTAATTGAATTGACAAGAACGAATGAATTTCAATTGCATTATTAAAACAGGATTGGTAGCTGTAGCAGCTATGGTCAGCCTGAGCTCTTTCTCTCAAGACCTGATTGCCCGCCAAGCTCCGATAGACAAGAAATTAAAAACCGTAGACTCTTTGGCACTGCAGAAACAGATCCGTGCCGAACAGTCGGAATATCCCGCCTTAAGTCTTTATCCGAACTGGAACAACCAGTATGCGCATTCTTATGGAAATGCCATTATTCCGGATACTTACACCATCGACTTGACAGGTTTCCATATGCCGACTCCGAGTACGAAGATTACTTCACCTTTCGGACCCCGTTGGAGAAGAATGCACAACGGCCTCGACTTGAAAGTTAATATCGGTGATACAATTGTTGCTGCTTTCGATGGTAAAGTGCGTATCGTGAAATATGAACGCAGAGGATATGGAAAATATGTGGTGATACGTCATGACAATGGATTGGAAACCATATACGGACACTTGTCCAAACAACTCGTTGAAGAAAATCAATTGGTAAAAGCCGGCGAAGTGATCGGTCTGGGTGGTAACACCGGACGTTCAACCGGTTCTCATCTTCATTTCGAAACCCGCTTCCTGGGAATTGCAATCAACCCGATTTATATGTTCGACTTCCCGAAACAGGATATCGTAGCCGATACTTATACTTTCCGCAAAACGAAAGGGGTGCGTAGTGCCGGTTCTCATGACACTCAGGTAGCTGACGGAACAATCCGTTACCATAAAGTGAAGAGTGGAGATACATTGTCACGTATCGCTAAAGTACGTGGAGTATCAGTCAGCACACTGTGTAAGCTGAACCGTATCAAGCCGACGACTACATTGCGTATCGGACAAGTTTTACGCTGTTCATAAAGATGTAATACAAGATAGCTTTAGAAGAGGGCACTTTAATATAATTTAGAGTGCCCTCTTTCTGTTTTTACTTAATTATTGTTACCTTTGCGCACTATTTGGAATAAGATGAAAGATACCAAGCAACAATTTGAACATGTCATCGCATTGTGCCGTGACTTATTTTCCAAGAAGCTGCACGATTACGGGCCTGCGTGGCGTATCCTGCGTCCGGCTTCGGTTACTGACCAGATTTTTATCAAAGCTAACAGGATTCGCAGTATCGAAACCAAAGGGGTGACTCTGGTTGACGAAGGAATCCGTTCGGAATTTATTGCGATTGTCAATTATGGTATTGTCGGACTGATTCAGCTGGAACTGGGTTATGCCGAATCTGCCGATATCAGCAATGAAGAGGCGATGTCTTTGTACGATAAGTATGCGAAGGAAGCACTGGAGTTGATGCTTGCCAAAAATCACGACTATGATGAAGCTTGGCGCAGCATGCGTGTGAGTTCCTACACAGACTTGATTCTGATGAAGATATACCGTACCAAGCAGATTGAAAGTCTGGCGGGAAATACGTTGGTTTCGGAAGGTATCGACGCCAACTATATGGATATGATTAATTATTCTGTTTTCGGATTGATCAAGATAGAATTTGAAGGATAAGAACTTACATATCATCCAGAAGATAGGAGCGAACGTCTGTCGTTTTCTCTTAGCAGCCTCGTTTATCTTTTCCGGCTTTGTGAAAGCTGTTGACCCGCTGGGTTTTCAGTATAAGATACAGGACTATCTGGCTGCTTTCGGAATGACTTCCTGGTTCCCTTCTTTCTTCCCGTTATTGGGAGGTATCCTATTATCCGCTGCTGAATTCTCAATTGGTATCTTCCTGTTTTTCGGCATCAAGAGAACACTTTCCACCACATTGGCATTGATGCTGATGATTTTCATGACACCGCTGACGTTGTATCTGGCGATTTTCGATCCGGTGTCAGACTGTGGTTGTTTCGGTGACGCATGGGTGTTGACTAACTGGGAGACATTCGCCAAGAATATAGTACTGCTGATTGCAGCAATCGCTGTATTCCAATGGAGGAAAATGCTGGTCAGATTCGTGACTCTGAAGATGGAATGGCTGATTTCTCTGTACACGGTATTCTTTGTATTCACATTGTCGTTCTACTGTCTGGATCGTCTGCCGGTCCTCGATTTTCGTCCTTACAAGATCGGACAGAATATCATGCAGGGCATGAGTATCCCCGACGGTGCGAAGCCGAGTGTATATGAGAGTGTCTTTATTCTGGAAAAGAATGGCGAAAAGAAGGAGTTTACGCTGGAGAATTATCCGGATAGTACGTGGACCTTTGTCGATACCCGTACCGTTCTGAAAGAAAAAGGATACGAGCCTTCGATTCACGATTTCTCCATGATGGAGCTGAGTACGGGCGATGATATCACCGAGGATGTGCTGACGGATATGGGGTATACTTTCCTGCTGGTGGCGCATCGTATCGAAGAAGCGGACGATAGTAACATCGACTTGATTAATGAAATATATGATTATTCGGTAGAGCATGGCTATAAATTCTACTGTCTTACTTCCTCACCGGAAGAGCAGATAGAGTTGTGGAAGGATAAGACCGGTGCGGAATATCCTTTCTGCCAGATGGACGACATCACATTGAAGACGATGATCCGCTCTAATCCGGGACTGATGCTGATAAAGAATGGTACGATTCTGAACAAATGGAGTGATGAAGACATTCCTGATGAATACGTCCTGACTGACAAACTGGAAAATATTCAGCTTGGTCAGCAGAAGGTTCGAAGTAATATACATACGATCGGGTATGTATTCTTGTGGTTTGTGATTCCGTTGGTACTGGTGCTGGGAGTGGATATCCTGATTATCCGCCGCCGCGAACGGAAGCGGGAAAAGCGGAAACAGCAACAGGAAATGAAAGAACAGTAATTTATTAACCCTTTAAATAAAGAACAAAATGAGAAAGAACATTGTTGCAGGAAACTGGAAAATGAACAAAACCCTTCAAGAGGGTATCGCTTTGGCTAAAGAATTGAACGAAGCATTGGCTAACGAAAAGCCTAACTGTGATGTAATCATCTGTACTCCGTTTATTCACCTCGCTTCTGTAACTCCGTTGGTAGATGCAGCTAAGATCGGTGTAGGTGCGGAAAACTGTGCAGACAAAGCATCCGGTGCATATACCGGTGAAGTTTCTGCTGAAATGGTAGCTTCTACAGGTGCAAAATATGTAATCCTGGGTCACTCAGAACGCCGTGCTTACTATGGTGAAACTGTTGCTATCCTTGAAGAAAAAGTAAAATTGGCTTTGGCTAACGGTCTGACTCCGATCTTCTGTATCGGTGAAGTGCTGGAAGAACGCGAAGCTAACAAGCAGAACGAAGTAGTAGCTGCTCAGATGGAATCTGTATTCTCTCTGTCTGCTGAAGACTTCTCTAAGATCATCCTTGCTTACGAACCGGTTTGGGCTATCGGTACAGGTAAAACTGCTACTCCTGAACAAGCTCAGGAAATCCACGCTTTCATCCGTTCAATCGTAGCTGACAAATATGGCAAGGAAATCGCTGACAACACTTCTATCCTTTACGGTGGTAGCTGCAAGCCTTCTAATGCGAAAGAACTGTTCTCTAACCCCGACGTAGACGGTGGACTGATTGGTGGTGCTGCTCTGAAAGTTTCTGACTTCAAGGGTATCATCGATGCGTTCAATGCATAATTATAATTTTTAGGCACGGATGACACGGATGACACGGATTTAAAGACTGTGCGCAGCTAACCGTGAAATCCGTGTAATCCGTGCCTGAAATTAAACTTTTATCGAATGAGAAAACTAGGTTTACTTTTATGGATGCTGGCTTTTACCGCTGTTGGTGCACAGGCGCAGAACATCATCAAGAGTCTGGAGCGTACAGTGCCGGGACAGGGAAAGGTGACGATTCATCAAGACCCTAAGATAGAGGCATTGATAGGCGTGGAACGTCCTTCTATGGGCGAACAGAAAGTGTTGAAGGCAGCCGGATTCAGAATACAGGCGTATGCCGGCAATAATACCCGTGAGGCAAAGAATGATGCTTATCGTGTAGCTTCCCGCATCAAAGAGTATTTCCCCGAACTGACGATTTACACTTCGTTCAATCCTCCCCGCTGGCTCTGTCGTGTGGGTGATTTCCGGAGCATTGAAGAGGCGGACGCGATGATGCGTAAACTCAAGGCAACCGGTGTATTCAAAGAGGTCTCTATCGTCAAAGACCAGATCAATATTCCTTTATAATTGTATCATGTTAGAAAAAGAAGAAATTGTCTCTCCGAATCTGGAGGAGTTGAAAAGTCATTATCACAGTATTATAACTTTGTTGGGTGAAGATGCCGGACGGGAAGGCTTGTTGAAGACTCCCGAGCGTGTTGCCAAGGCTATGCTGAGTCTGACGAAAGGTTATCACATGGACCCTCATGAAGTGTTGCGTTCGGCTAAGTTTCAGGAAGAATACAGTCAGATGGTGATAGTGAAAGACATCGATTTCTTCTCTCTCTGCGAACACCACATGTTGCCGTTCTACGGAAAAGCACACGTGGCATATATCCCTAACGGCTACATCACGGGATTGAGCAAGATTGCCCGGGTAGTCGATATCTTTTCCCATCGCCTGCAAGTGCAGGAACGCATGACGCTGCAAATCAAAGATTGCATCCAGGAAACACTGAACCCATTGGGAGTGATGGTGGTAGTGGAGGCAAAGCATATGTGTATGCAGATGCGCGGCGTGGAAAAACAGAATTCTATTACTACTACTTCAGACTTTACAGGAGCTTTCAATCAGGCCAAGACTCGTGAAGAGTTTATGAATCTGATTCAGCACGGCAGGGTGTAATACGCTTTACAAAATGTGGACGATGTAGTTCCCCACCGATGAGGGCTGCCTCCGGCACCGGGGAAGGAGTGCTTCGGCACCGATGAGGAGGGGGAGCGGCACCGATGAGGAATTTAGCGTAATACAACACGGTCGCCCAGGCGTTTCGCCATCAGACTTTGTACTTCCCGCAATTCATTGTAACGTTGCATCAGCGAATTACATTTCTCATTGTCATGGGCTAATGCCGGATCTTGCAGTGCATAAAGCATGTGCTTTAACTCTTCCGTAACGATCGCATATTTGAAATTGATCATCAGCATCGGGACGAGTTCGTAGAGACGCTCTTCGTCTGTTACGAGTTTCTGTGATTTCGAGTGATATTTACTTAGCTGGTAACGTACATTGATCAGATCCACGCTCAATCTGCTGATGGTCTGGTCGGGATGTGCCAGAAAGTAGCGTTCTGCGATGAATCCGGCATCGTGTATATGCGTAGCGGCTTCTGTCAGAATCTGCCGGTGTAACGGATTATGGAAAGCTAAATCATCTTCTTTCAGGTCATTAATCACGTATTCGATAACGGTTACCGGAACTTCATTTCCTTCCTCGTCAGTAAGGTTGCACATGATCTTTTCACCATAACGGACCACTGCTTGTAAGATCAGTCGCTCGAACTTGTAAAACTCCTGGCCCTCTTTTCCTTCCTGCGGAATAAAAGAGGTATAAGAATCGCTGGAAACAGCTGTATTAGTGGAAGGAGAAACCTCTCCGGGAGGAAATCCTGTTACGCCTTCTGAAGCGGCAGGCATCGGATCTGCAAAGGATACGATATTACCTTGATCATCATAAACGGGTTCCGGTGGCATTCCGGTACCGTAAGGACCTGAGCCGCCGGGATAACCCGGAGTATCGGATACATTAGAAGCCTCGGAACTGCTGTTGGCGGTTGAAGTTGTATTGTTGTAGCTGGGGCGGTTCGCTTTTTCGGCTTGCGCCTCTCTTAACTTGGCCACTTCCGCTACCAGTAACTTTTCTTCGATGCGCAGGTGCTGACTACATTCCTTGATGTAGACATCTCGTATAATGGCTTCCGGTATGACGGAAATACTTCGTACGATATTAGATATCAGTTCCGCTCGTTTGATCGGATCTTTACCCGCATCTTCCATCAGAAGATCCGTCTTGAAGCGGATAAAGTCTTTTTCGTGTTCACGGATGAATGTCTGAAACTCCTCCGAATTATGTTTGCGGGCAAAAGAGTCCGGGTCGTCTCCGTCCGGCAACAGACATACTTTGATATTCATGCCTTCTTCCAGCAGCATGTCAATCCCTCGGATAGAGGCTTTGATGCCTGCTACGTCACCGTCATAGAGTACGGTAATGTTGTTGGTGAAACGATGAATCAGACGAATCTGCCCCGGAGTCAGTGCGGTTCCCGAAGAGGCGACTACGTTTTCTATGCCCGATTGGTGCATAGAGATAACGTCCGTGTATCCCTCGACCAGGAAACATCTGTCTTGCTTGACAATAGCCTGTTTGGCAAAATAGATTCCGTATAGCTCGTTACTCTTGTGGTAGATTTCCGATTCGGGAGAGTTGACGTATTTTACTTTCACCCCTTTGGTGGCAGTACTTAATACACGTCCGCCGAATGCGACCACTTTCCCCGAGAGCGTATGAACAGGGAAAATCACACGTCCCCAGAAGCGGTCACGAAGACGATGGTCGTCCGTCTCGTAGCAGATGCCTGTTTTTACAAGGAACTCTTTTTTGTAGCCTTTGCGCAATGCTTCTTGTGACATGGCATCGTGGCTTTCCGTACAGTAGCCTAACTGGAATTTTTCGATGATGTCATCACGGAATCCACGCTGGCGGAAATAAGCCAAACCGATGCTGCGACCGTCTACATGATTCTTTAAGATATTCTGGAAGTAATCACGGGCGAAGTTATTGACAATGAACATACTTTCACGCGTTGTCTGCGCTTGTTTCTCTTCATTGGTCAGTTCCCGCTCTTTGATTTCGATGTTGTATTTCTTGGCAAGATATTTCAGTGCCTCGTAATACGACATCTGTTCGTGCTCCATGATGAAGTGGACTGAGTTTCCACCTTTGCCGCAGCTGAAACATTTACAAAGTCCTTTGGCTGGAGAGACACTGAATGACGGAGTCTTTTCGTTGTGGAACGGGCACAGACCTACATAATTCACTCCGCGTTTGCGCAGCGTGACAAACTCAGATACTACATCTACAATCTGTGCGGCATCTAAAATACGGTCTATGGTGGTTTGATCTATCATTCTTCTTTTCTCCTGTCATTCTGTTTTTGCGGATACAAAGGTACGTATAAAAAAATCCCCTGCAAAGAACTTTTTTGCAGGGGATCGTTAAATCTTATCTAATGCGGGATCGATCCGAAACCCCGGTTGTTTTCAGTTTGTTTCTTTCTGTACGGAAAAGAATATATTTAGGCACGGATGACACGGATTTCACGGTTTTAGTGCTATGATTACGTAAAACAACCGTGAAATCCGTGTCATCCGTGCCTAATCCTTAATTTATAATTTAGTTCATTTCGGTACAGTATGGAGCTCAAACAGGCTTTTCGGACTGCCCCCTAATGTGTGTCCGATATAAGAATTAACCTATGAGGGCATAGAAATGAAGAATGATGGATGAAGAATTACTTTGCAGCGTGATAGCGCAGCTAATTCTTCATTCATCATTCTTCATTCTTCATTCAAAAGGCTTATTTGATCTTTTCCCGAATTTTCGTAAGATAGGCTTTCATGCCATCCGCGTCTTTCTTTTCGATGATTTCGAGAAGATTTTTCAACTCCGTCCGGATATTGGTTACTTGTCCCGGGGTGCGTGGGTTGAACAGGATTTCCTGAAGGAGGTAATCATCTTCGCTCAGTAGTCCTTTTGCGATAGCCATATGCTTCTTGAAAGTAGTTCCTGGAGCTTCCTGATGCTTCATCACTGCAGCAAAAACGAAAGTCGAAACGAATGGAATGGAGAGTGAGTATGCTACCGTTTCATCATGTTCGTCGAACGTGTATTCAAAGATATTCAGGCGTAGCGTCTGGTAGAGATCTTTGAAGAAAATCTTTCCCAAGTGGTCTCCTTCACTGATGATAATTGCGTTCTCGCTGCTCAGATTGCTGAGGCTGGCAAATGTCGGACCGAACATCGGGTGACTGGAGACATACCGGAATCCACTTTCTTCGTAGAACTTCTTCAGTCCTGTCTTTACGGAAGCGATGTCACTGATGATACAGTCTTTGGGAAGCACAGGCAATACTTTGCGGAAGGCGTCCAGCGTATACTTTACTGTAACGGCATTGATAACCAGTTCCGGTTCGAAGTCCTTGATCTCTTCCAATGTGGTGAAGCGATAGGTATTATACACGAAACGCAACTGGTGCGGGTTGACATCGAACACGGCTGTCTCATGCTGAAAGCTCAGTATATCAGTAAAGAAGGAGCCCATCTTGCCGGCTCCGAGGATTAATATTCTCATATCTATTATTTATTGGAGAGTTTTGAGTTACTATTGACTTTCTGGTCGGCCTCAGTTTATTTGTTAGTTTCCATTTGATTCTTGATTTCTCTTTCGCTTTTTATTTATTGATAATCTCGATCTGTTGGCGGACAGACTCTTCGTGGATTGCTTCGAAGATAAGCTTCATAAAGTCTGCGCTCATACCACATTGTTCTCCTTGCGCACCGCGTTTCTCCAGAATTTCATTGTAGCGTCCGGCTTGAAGAACGGTGATTCCATGTTCTTTCTTATAAGTACCGATTTCACGTGCTACGCGCATTCTTTTTGCCAGTTCCTGAATAATGTTGTCGTCACATTCGTCGATTTGCTTACGCAACTGAGTCAGACTTTCTGTGGTCTGGGTTTCTGTACGGATCACCAGTAAATTGAGAATGTAGTCGAGTACATCCGGAGTTACCTGCTGAGAAGCATCGCTCCATGCACAGTCCGGATTACAGTGGCTTTCTACGATCAGACCGTCGAAGTTGAGGTCCATTGCCTGTTGGCAGAGCGGGGCAATCAGTTCGCGTTTTCCTCCGATGTGGCTCGGGTCGCAGAAAATCGGCAGATTAGGCAGACGGCGGCGCAGTTCGATAGGAATGTGCCATTGCGGAAGGTTGCGGTATATCTTTTTGTCGTAGCTGCTGAAACCACGGTGGATAGCTCCCAGACGTTTCAGACCTGCATTGTTGATGCGCTCCAGTGCGCCGATCCATAATTCCAGGTCAGGGTTTACCGGGTTCTTTACCAATACGGGGATATCAACGCCTTTCAATGCATCGGCTATTTCCTGCACGGCGAAAGGATTGGCTGTGGTACGTGCACCCACCCAAAGGATATCGATTCCGGCTTTCAGACATTCGTAAACGTGTTTGGCAGTCGCTACTTCGGTAGAAACATACATACCTGTTTCTTTCTTTACTTCCTTCAGCCAGGCAAGTCCTTCTACACCGATTCCTTCGAAACCTCCCGGTTTGGTACGCGGTTTCCAGATGCCGGCGCGGTATATCTTTTGTCCTTTAGCTGCCAGCTGTTTGGCGGTGTCCATTACTTGCTCTTCAGTTTCTGCGCTGCACGGACCGGCAATAACAATCGGTCTTTTAGCTTCAATACCTGGTAATAAAATTGATTCGAGTTCCATATTCTTATTGTTTTTATTTTATTCTTGTTCTTATTCTTTGGGACAGACGTTTGTCTGGTCTGCCTTTTGAGTTATTCTAATCGGTCTTTTTTAAGAAAGTTTCTTGATTCTTTCTAATGCCTCCGCTAACTTGGCATCTTTGCAGCAAAGAGAAATACGGATGTATCTTGCTCCGTTGCTGCCAAAGATAAATCCCGGAGTGATGAAGACTCTTGCTTCATGCAATACTTTTTCAGTCAGTTCCTCTACGTCTTTGCAGGAAGCGGGAATCTTTCCCCAAAGGAACATTCCCACTTGGTTTTCATCGTAGGTACACCCCAGCGTTTTCATTATTTCACCGGCCAGATGGCGGCGGCCACGATAGTTGTGGTTGTTGCCTTCGTACCAGTCCGCTTCGGCTTCCAGAGCTGTGGCAGCTGCCAGTTGTATGGCACGGAACATTCCGCTGTCGATATTGCTTTTTACTTTCAGTATCCATTGTACGAATTCTGCATTCGATGCCAACATTCCGATACGCCATCCCGGCATGTTGTGGCTTTTGCTCATGGAGTTGAATTCGATGCAGCATTCTTTGGCTCCCGGTACACTGAGAATACTGATCGGCTTTTCGTTCAGGATAAAGCTGTACGGGTTGTCATTCACGATGACGATATTCTTGCGGCGTGCGAAGTCTACCAGACGTTCGTAGAGTTCCGGAGTGGCGTTGGCTCCTGTCGGCATATTCGGATAGTTGGTCCACATTAGTTTCACGCGGCTCAGGTCCATCTTTTCCAATGCTTCAAAGTCGGGCATCCATCCATCCTCTTCTTTCAGGTCATAGCTGATCACTTCCGCACCGAGTATTTTACTCAGTGAAGTATAAGTAGGGTATCCCGGATTGGGTACCAATACCTGTTCACCCGGATTAACGAAAGCCAGTGTGACATGAAGGATACCTTCTTTAGAACCAATCAGTGGCTGTATTTCCGTATTTGGGTTCAGTTCTACTCCATACCAGCGTTGATACCAGGCTGCGAAACCTTTCCGAAGTTCCGGTATGCCCACATACGGTTGGTAGCCATGTCCGTTGGGATCGTGTGCATTGTTGCACAATGTTTCGATTGTTTCTTTGGAAGGAGGCATATCAGGACTTCCGATACCCAGACTGATAACGTCCTTTCCTTCTGCATTCATTTGTGCTACCTCTTTCAGTTTCTTCGAGAAGTAGTATTCGCTGACACTTGCCAATCTTTCGGCAGGAGCGATTTTATACGTTTGACTTTCCTTCTGCATATTCGCCTAATATTTTAAGTTCTTTGGTTAATGGAGTAATTGCTGCAATAGATTGTTTATATCTCAGATAATCATTGAAAGACACGTCAACGTAAAATTGATATTCCCATTCCCGTCCGATGATCGGCAGGGATTGTATCTTTGTCAGATTGATGTTGTAGAACGAAAGAATGGATAATACTTGTGACAGGCTTCCTTCTGTGTGTGGCAATGTGAATACCATGCTTGCTTTATTGGTCGCTTTTGCGTGATGCTGGCGAAGTTCGTCTACCTGCCATGGATCGGCAACTACCAGAAAACGGGTGAAGTTGTGTTTATTGGTTTCGATGCCTTCTTGCAGCACTTTCATTCCATACCGTTCTGCCGCAGCTTTTGAACAGATAGCTGCATGCCCTTTCAGGTTTTCTTTCTTGATGATTTCCGCGCTGCGTGCCGTATCTTCTCCTTCCACTACTTTGAGTTGCGGATGCTGATTCAGAAAATCACGGCATTGCATCAGGGCGATAGGGTGGGAGTTGACTTCTGTCAGGTCTTCCCAGTTTTCTTCGGGCAGACAGACGAAGCTATGTGAGATGCGCAGCTTGTATTCACCGATAATCTGTGTGCCGCTTTGTCTCAACAATTCATTGTTGTGCAGCAGGCTTCCCGCTATCGTATTTTCGATGGCTAGCATTCCGATAACTTGGCTGTCTTTCCGTATCGAAGTAAACACGTCTTCGAAGCTGGCACAACAGATTAACTCTATTTCTTCTCCCTCGAAGTATTTGTGTGCGGCGATATCGTGATATGAGCCGAGTGTTCCTTGAATTGCTATCTTTTTCATTGTTCTAATAGGGTTATATAAAAAAATCCCGCGTCCATATGGAAGCGGGATTTATATGATTAATTTCTTCATCTCAGTCCTTAAGCATCATGTCACTTGATACATACAAACTCCCGCTCTACTTTCTGGCTAAAGTAAAAGTAAAAAAAGAAGTAATATGCATAAGAAAATGATTTCATACGAATCTTTGTTTCTGCTTTGGTTTCTAATTCTGGGGCAAAAGTAATAATTTTCTGTTAGATGCAAACAAAAAGCGATACTTTTTTTGTTTTCTTCCCTAAAAAAGATGAAAAGGTCACCTGATATGACAGTAATGTTTCAGTTGAAAATGAGTATATACTGCTGTCTGCTTAGAAGATTCCCGGAAGTGCTTCCGGCTTCGGTCCCAGATTCTTGAATTCTCCGTTCAGACCGGCTTCATCTTTCGGGTTCAGCTCCAGTGACTTCTTCATATCTTCTACGGAGCCGTCTTTATCACCGCTCAATAGCTTGGCACGTCCGCGTTCTTTATAGGCTTCGGCGAAATTCGGGTTCAGTTCGATGGCTTCGTCAAACAGGCTGATAGCTTCTGTCAGTTTCTTCTGATTGATATAAAGCTGTCCCAGATAGAGGTAGGCTTGTTCGTTGAATGGGTTTATTTCCGTTACAAATTTGTAGTCCGTTTCTGCTTCTTCTTCCTGTCCGTTGGCTTCTTTCACCTTGCCACGCAGCAGGATGGCGGTCTCTTCTTCCGGATTCTGGGCGATTACGGCGTCTATGTCCTCCATTACTTCCTTGTATTGCTTCATTTGTAGCAAAGCCTCTGCGCGCATCAGACGAGCTTCGATGAAGTCGTCTTTCAGAGTGATGGCTTTCGTCAGATGGGCAATGGTCATGATTTCGTCATCCTGTCCTTTGCGGGCTTTTCCCAGCAGGAAGTGTGCGACTGCATTTCCTTCTTCGATGGCGATTGCTTTGCTGGCAGCTTCTTCCATAGCTTTGTAGTCTTCCTGGATGTAGCAGACATTGGCCAATGTGAGGAATGTGCTGGTGACATGGGGCTCCATCACTGCCATTTTTTCCAGAATTTCGCGAGCCTTTTCTGTTTCTCCCATTGGGATATAGAGTTGGCTGAGGTAACCCATTGTCTCGAAGTCCTCTTCGATGGCAAGTGCCTTGGTGAAGCATTTTATGGCATAATCCGGACGTCCCATGCGCTGTGCGCGCAGGCCGTCATATTTGAATATTTCGAAGTTTTTCTGATCGTTCTTTTGTTTTTCACTTTCCGGTGTTTCAGACTTACCGGAGAAAAAAGATTTAAAAAAGTTCGGCATGGTTGCGTTATTTTAGAGTTTGTCTGCAAATGTAATAACTTATTTTGAAATATGTAGCATTCCGTCCTGCATCTTCAGTCCGTCTTCGTCTAATAAATATCGGATTACTTGCCCGATATCTTCTTTTTCCGCTTTTATCTTATCGGCAATTTCGGCAGGAGTTAGTGGACTTTGACCAAGCAACTCCAGTATTTGCCTTTTCAATTCCTCATAAGATTTCTCAGATAAGTCGTTGCTGGCACGGTTGCTGAGGCAGACATCACATTGCCCGCAGTTATGTTCGTTTTTCTCTCCGAAGTAGTGGAGAAGCATCCGGCTCCGGCATACGTTTTCGGTAGTGACATATTCTTCCATAGCCTTGATACGTGCTTCATAGCGTGCCTTGCGCTCTTCGTAGACAATAGGGGGAATGTGCAGAAAGCGCAGATCCAATCGTTCGCGTGTATATATAATATAAGGAGTCTTTTTGCGGGGAATGTAATCGACGATGCGGCGTTTGGTTAATGTTACCAGTATGTTATAGATTTGCTGGCGTGTCAGTCCGGTGCGTAGGGCAAGCGATTCTTCACTGATATAGGCGTAATCAGTGAAAACTCCCGTATACGAACGAAGAATCGTTTGTATCAAGGCATCCGCTTCTTTTCCCATTTCCCGCAGTTTATACAGTTCGTCCCGACGGATGGTAAAGAGGATTCGTGATGAATTATCCTGTTCGTCCGTGTATTCCAGATAGCCAGCCTGTGTCAGTATTTTCAGGGCACTGTCTACCGGCACCGGGAAGTATTTGAACTTCCGGCAAAATTCTTCCAGATTGAATTCCCGGATACATTGAAATCCGTCACCCATCGCCATTTGATAATAATACTGAAGATGTTCGTAGACATTCAGGATGTATTCTTTTTCGGGAAAGGTGTCGACAATACGTTTGTGGAGTGTCATCTTGTCGGATTTGGCGTACAGGATGACGGCATAAGCTTTCTCTCCGTCTCTTCCGGCACGTCCGGCTTCCTGAAAATAGGCCTCGGGTGAATCGGGCAGGTCGAGATGCAGCACGATACGTACATCGGGCTTGTCGATACCCATGCCGAAAGCATTGGTTGCCACCATGACACGGACTTCTCCGCTTTGCCAGCGTTTTTGCCGAAGGTCTTTGACGGCATTGTCCAGGCCGGCATGATAAAAGTCGGCAGTTATTCCTTCGTTTGTCAACAGTTCGGTGATTTCTTTGGTGCGGCGTCTGTTGCGGACGTAGATAATTGCACTGCCCGATATCCGTTGGAGGATATGCAGCAATTCTTTGGTTTTGTTATCCGTTTTGCGTACGATATATGCCAGATTCTTTCGTTCAAAGCTCATGCGAAAGACATTTCCTTCCCGGAAGTTCAGTCGGGTCTGGATATCTTTTACGACTTCGGGAGTTGCTGTAGCTGTCAGTGCCAGTACCGGTACTCCAGGCAACAGCTCCCGTATTTCTGCGATTTTCAGATATGCCGGGCGGAAGTCGTATCCCCATTGTGAGATACAGTGGCTTTCGTCCACCGTAATCATGGAGACTTTCATCGAACGCAACTTGGTACGGAATATTTCCGTATCCAGCCGTTCCGGAGAGATATAAAGGAACTTGTAATTGCCGAAGATGCAGTTTTCGAGTGCGGTAAGTATTTCTTGCCGTGTCATGCCCGAATAGATGGCAAGGGCTTTGATTCCCCGTTTCCGCAAGTTCTGCACCTGATCTTTCATCAAGGCGATAAGTGGGGTGATGACGATACAAATACCTTCCTGAGCGAGAGCGGGCACTTGAAATGTAATAGACTTACCGCCTCCGGTAGGCATCAGTCCCAGTGTGTCTTTGCCTTCGCCGATACTGGTAATGATCTCCTCCTGCAAGTCGCGGAAGGAGTCATAACCCCAGTATTGTTTTAATATCTCCTGATACTTATTCAATCGGCTTTATATCCTCGATTTGAAGTTGGACTTCGCCACGCTTATGCGTGTTCTCTTCGATTGTATAGCAGATGTCGAATGAACGCTTCGTCTTGATATAGCGCACATGAGAACTTTGTCCGAATGCGATACCGTTCATAACGTTATTCGATTTGTTGTCAACCAGTTCCAGTTTGATATGTTCCTGATCGCGTCCAACCACCTTGCTGGTACCGTAATCATAGACATGATGTGTGCAGAAGATCGGTTTGATGTTGTCCGGACCGAAAGGATTGAATTTCTTCAGGTCATTGAAGAATTTTGATGTAATATCCCTGAAATCAATCTCCGCATCTATGTTGATCACGGCACTGGTTTGTTCCGGCAGGATATGTTGTGACACATACTCTTCGAATCTTCGGGTAAAGACTTCCACATTTTCCACTTTCATGGATAATCCGGCTGCATACGTATGTCCGCCGAAGTTCTCCAACAGATCACGGCAATATTCGATTGCCTTATACACATCAAATCCGGAAACGGAACGTGCGGAACCGGTTGCCATGTCATCTGTTCGGGTGAGTACGACTGCCGGTCGGTAGTAAACTTCTGTCAGACGGGAGGCTACAATGCCGATGACACCTTTATGCCATTCCTCGTTGTAAAGCACGATGGAACGGCGTTCGGAGAGTCCTTCCAGATTGGCAACAATATTGTTGGCCTCTTCTGTCATGCTTTTGTCGAGATCTTTCCGGGTTTCATTGTATTGGTTGATTTGTCCGGCTTTCTCCAATGCTGCCGAGAAGTCCTTTTCCGTGAGCAGGTCTACGGCCTCTTTCCCGTTCTGGATACGTCCGGACGCATTGATGCGTGGTCCGATCTTAAATACAATATCACTGACGGTAATTTCCTTCTCGGAAAGTCCGCATACGTCGATGATGGCTTTCATGCCAACGCTGGGATTACTGTTCAGTTGTTTCAGACCGTGATAGGCGAGAATACGGTTTTCACCCATGATGGGGACAATGTCCGATGCAATACTCACCGCTACAAGGTCGAGTAGTGGAATCAAGTGATGAAACTCAATACCGTTGTTGATTGCAAATGCCTGCATAAACTTAAAACCGACTCCACAGCCGGAAAGGTGTGTGTATGGATAAGTGTTGTCCAGACGTTTGGCATTCAGAATAGCGACGGCAGGGGGGAGGATATCGTCTGGTACATGATGGTCGCAGATGATAAAGTCGATTCCCTTTTCTTTCGCATACGTGATTTCCTCTACTGCTTTTATGCCGCAGTCGAGTACGATAATCAATCCTACGCCGGTTTCAGAGGCGTAGTCGACTCCTTGTTTAGAAATGCCATACCCTTCGTTGTAGCGGTCGGGTATGTAATAGTCAATGTTCGAATAGAACTGTTGAATGAACTTGTAGACCAATGCTACGGCAGTAGTACCGTCTACGTCATAATCTCCATAAATTAGAATACGTTCTTTCTTTCCCATCGCCCTGTTCAGACGTTCTACTGCAATATCCATATCCTTCATCAGGAACGGATCGTGCAGGTCGGGCAACTGCGGGCGGAAAAACTTCTTGGCATCTGCTGCCTTCGTTATTCCCCGCTGCACCAGAAGTTGTCCAAGTATCGGGCTAATGCCTAATTCCTGGGCCAATATCTGGCTTGTCTCTGCCTGTTCGGGTGTAATGGGTTGATAATTCCATTTGTGATTCATTTTATATATTGTTTTTTCTTTTTCTGTTCTCAGGGGCTGGAAAGGCACTACTTTCCAACAAGGGGTAAAAGTACGAAAAAAAGCGGAAGGGTACAGTAGTTATGACGAAAATATTTCAAAACCTGCGGAATTAGCTCCTTACGGGTTGGGTATTCAAATGGAGTAAATTCGTACAGAAATGAACTAAATTATAAATTGAGGATTAGGCACGGATTACACGGATTTCACGGTTTTAGTGCTATGATTAATTACGTAAAACGACCGTGTTCATCCGTGTCATCCGTGCCTAAATATATTCTTTTCCGATTCAGTTTGCCTCAAATCCGTACAAATGAATTAATTTATATCCGGGTATATTGGTAATATGACAGGAGAAGTCTATCTTTGTATGATTAGTTATTACACAAAATGTGAACCCAAAACTTACAGACTGTTTATGAGAAGAAATCTTGTTGGTATCATTGTTCTAATCTTGTTGTCCGTTAAAGTCGTAAATGCACAGACTGTTGCTGATTCTATAGCAATAGTGACAGCTCATTGGGAAGTGGTGACCGTAGAAAATGGAATTGTACATAAGCGGGCTTCCATCCCTTTTCTTTATCAAGGCACTCAGTCCATTAATATATTGGAGATAAATCCGAAGGCTGGCAAAAAGGTCGGTATTGCCTTTACCGGACAATTGGAGAAAATAAGCCGGATTGCCCCGAAACATCAGGCAATCGGAGCCATCAACGGTTCCTATTTCGATATGACGAAAGGAAACTCTGTCTGTTTTCTGAAGGTGGGAAGTCAGGTTGTGGACACTACTTCGTTGGATGAATTGAAGTTGCGGGTGACAGGAGCGGTTTATGAGAAGAAAGGAAAAGTGAAGCTCATTCCTTGGGACAGGCAGATCGAGAAGAACTACAAGAAAAATAAAGGTTCCGTGTTAGCTTCCGGTCCGTTGATGTTGAAAGACGGGAAGTACTATGATTGGAGTCAGTGCGATGCCAATTTTATAGAAACCAGGCATCCGCGTAGTGCTATTTGTCTGACTGAAGAAGGAAAGATTCTGTTTGTTACTGTCGATGGGCGATCTCCGGAAAATGCTGTCGGAATCAACATTCCGGAACTGGCACATCTGCTTCATGTATTGGGTGGAAAAGATGCGCTGAATCTGGATGGAGGAGGTTCTACCGCCTTATGGCTGTCCGGGGCACCGGAAGAGGGAATTGTGAACTTTCCCTGTGATAACAGAAACTATGATCATCAAGGAGAGCGTAAGGTGGCAAACTTCCTTTATGTTCATTAAGAGAGTATTCACATGGTTGCCGTTCACTTTTGGAGAGAGGAATTATATATAATATAATGTATAGGCAAGTAATTTCTATTATATAGCGGACATGATTCAGTATAAAACTTTTTTTATCACTCAGGTTTGGGCTCTCCAAAGTCAGGCACCGATGAGGAATGGTCCCGGCACCGGGGAAGGCCCCCTCCGGCACCGATGAGGAGTATCCCCGGCACCGGGGAACTTATTTCTTTCAGTTTTTCTTCTTGCGTAAGTCTTTTCCTTCAAATTTGCAGATTGCTTCTATCCAATCTTCGGTTAGCGGCATCGATTCATGTTTTTCCAAGTCGAAAGTAACCATGATCGATTGGCAGACACATTTGACTTCCTGCGTTTTCGTGTCAATCACCCGTTGAATGAGATGAAAGCTTTTAGTCCCAATTTCAGAAACGGCGGTTTGTACAGCGATATGATCAGATGCGAAAATCTGCTTTACAAAGTTGGCTTCGATATGAACAACGACTATGCCGATCTTTTCCCAGTCCACTCCCGGACATACGGAAGCAAAGTATTCAGTCTTCCCCAAATCATAGAAAGAAAAGTAAACGGTATTGTTGACGTGGCCGAATTTGTCTACGTCGTTGAAGCGCAACTGGATAGGCAGTACATGATGAAATACGATTTCTTCCATTGTTTTCCCTTAATCTTTTTTATTTCGATGCAAAAGTAGTACTTTTGCGTGTTATTCTCAACAGAAATAGTTCAAGAAATGATAGAAGATATTAAAAAAGCCTGTCAGGTGATGAATGAAGGAGGTGTTATCCTTTATCCCACCGATACCGTATGGGGTATAGGCTGCGACGCTACTAACGAAGAGGCTGTACGCCGGGTGTATGAGATAAAAAAACGTGCCGATAGTAAGGCTATGCTGGTACTGGTGGACTCTCCCGTGAAGGTGGATTTTTATGTACAGGATGTTCCTGATGTGGCATGGGATCTGATAGAAGTAGCCGACAAACCATTGACTATTATTTATTCCGGTGCGCGAAATCTGGCTCCGAACCTGTTGGCAGAGGATGGCAGCGTAGGTATCCGGGTGACCAATGAAGATTTTTCCAGACGACTTTGTCAGCAATTCCGTAAGGCGGTTGTTTCTACTTCCGCCAATATCAGCGGAGAGCCGGGGGCAGCCAACTTTAGTGAGATCAGCGACGAAGTCAAGGCGGCGGTTGATTATATTGTCGGTTTCCGGCAGGATGATATGAGCCGTCCAAAGCCCTCGAGTATTATAAAGTTAGACAAAGGCGGAGTGATCAAGATAATTCGTGAATAAATGAAGAGAGAGGAGAAACTGAGCTTGTTACAGCGTTGTATCAGATGGCGGGAAGCCAATATCAAGGAAAAGCAGTTTATCCTTATATTAAGTTTCCTGGTCGGAATCTTCACTGCGATTGCTGCCTTATTTTTGAAGTTCCTTATTCATCAGATACAAAATTTCCTGACTGACAACTTTAATGCGACATCAGCCAACTACTTGTATTTGGTATATCCGGTAATCGGTATTTTTCTGGCCGGATGGTTTGTGCGCAATATTGTGAAGGATGACATCAGCCATGGAGTTACCAAAATTCTATATGCGATATCGCGTCGTCAAGGACGCATCAAACGGCATAATATCTGGTCGTCTACGATTGCCAGTGCTATCACGATCGGCTTCGGTGGATCGGTTGGAGCGGAGGCCCCGATTGTTTTAACAGGATCTGCCATCGGTTCCAATCTGGGAAGTGTTTTCAAGATGGAACACCGTACGCTGATGTTGCTAGTCGGTTGTGGTGCGGCAGGTGCAATTGCAGGTATCTTTAAGGCTCCGATTGCCGGACTTGTATTTACGTTGGAAGTACTGATGATCGACCTCACGATGTCATCTCTGCTTCCTTTGCTGATTTCCGCCGTAACGGCGGCAACCGTTTCTTATATCACGACCGGGACAGAAGCCATGTTCAAATTCAACCTCGACCAGGCTTTCGAACTGGAACGTATCCCTTATGTGATTCTGCTGGGTATTTTCTGCGGATTGATTTCTCTCTATTTCACACGGGCAATGAACTCTATAGAAGGGGTATTCGGGAAACTCAAGAACCCCTACCAGAAGCTAGCTTTTGGTGGTGTGATGCTAAGTGTGCTGATCTTCCTTTTCCCTCCGCTCTATGGCGAAGGTTATGATACGATCAATCTTTTGTTGAACGGAACTTCAGCAGCGGAATGGGATACGGTCATGAACAACTCTATGTTCTACGGCTATAGTAATCTGTTGCAGGTTTATCTGATGCTGATTATTTTACTGAAAGTGTTTGCTTCCAGTGCGACGAACGGTGGCGGTGGTTGCGGTGGTATTTTCGCACCTTCGCTTTATCTGGGCTGTATTGCCGGATTCGTATTTTCCCATTTCAGTAATGACTTAGCCTTTTCTGCTTATCTGCCCGAAAAGAATTTCGCATTGATGGGAATGGCGGGTGTTATGAGTGGAGTCATGCATGCTCCGTTGACAGGTGTATTCCTGATTGCCGAACTGACCGGAGGTTATGACCTGTTTCTTCCCTTGATGATTGTATCTGTCAGTTCCTATCTGACGATTATTGCTTTCGAGCCTCATAGTATCTATTCGATGCGTCTGGCCAAGAGAGGGCAGCTCCTCACACATCATAAGGATAAGGCGGTATTGACCTTGATGAAAATGGAGAATGTGGTGGAAAAAGACTTCGTGGTAGTGCATCCGGAAATGGATTTGGGCGAGTTGGTGAAAGCCATTGCCGCTTCCCATCGTAACGTGTTTCCGGTGACGGATAAAAAGACCGGCGAATTGTTGGGAATTGTCCTGCTCGATGATATCCGCAACATCATGTTCCGGCAAGAACTTTATCATCGCTTTACTGTTAATAAATTAATGACATCTGCTCCTGCCAAGATATTCGATACGGATGGAATGGAGCAAGTGATGCAGACATTTGATGATACCAAAGCATGGAATCTTCCGGTTGTCGATGAGGAAGGGCGCTATCAGGGATTTGTCTCCAAATCGAAGATATTTAACTCGTACCGTCAGGTATTGGTACATTTTTCCGAAGATTAACCGCAGGTGTACATTTTCAAGTATGGATGATACGGATTAAGCTTGTTGCTCTATGTAACTTCTGACTACCGTGAAATCCGCGTCATCCGTGCCTAAATAATATACTAAAGATGATGAAGAAAGAAGATTTAAGAATCGTTTATATGGGTACTCCCGATTTTGCGGTGGAGGCCCTGCGTCAATTGGTAGAGGGCGGCTATAACGTGGTAGGCGTGATAACGATGCCCGATAAACCGGCCGGACGCGGACATAAAATTCAATATTCTCCTGTCAAGCGATATGCACTCGAACAGAATTTGCCGTTGCTGCAGCCGGAGAAACTGAAAGATGAGGCTTTTGTGCAGGCCCTTCGTGACTGGAAAGCGGATCTTCAGATTGTGGTTGCTTTTCGTATGTTGCCGGAGGTGGTCTGGAATATGCCGCGGTTGGGTACTTTCAACCTGCACGCTTCGTTGCTTCCCCAGTATCGGGGTGCTGCTCCTATCAATTGGGCGGTTATCAACGGCGATACGGAGACTGGTATCACTACCTTCTTCCTGCAACATGAGATTGATACCGGAAAAGTGATTCAGCAGGTACGTGTACCTATTGCAGATACGGATAATGTGGAAGTGGTGCATGATAAACTGATGGTGCTTGGTGGAAAACTGGTACTTGAAACCGTAGATGCTATATTGAATGATACAGTGAAGCCGATTGCTCAGGAAGATATGGCAGTGGTAGGAGAACTTCGCCCTGCTCCAAAGATTTTTAAAGAGACTTGTCGGATTGACTGGCATTCTCCGGTGAAGAGGGTCTATGATTTCATTCGTGGACTGTCGCCTTATCCTGCTGCATGGAGTGAATTAGTCAGTCCGGAAGGAGAAGCGGTAGTAATGAAGATTTTTGAGAGCGAGAAGATTTATGAGGCACATCAGCTGGCTGTCGGAACAGTTGTGACAGATGGCAAGAAATATATAAAGGTGGCTGTGCCCGATGGATTTGTTTCTGTTCTATCTTTGCAGCTTCCCGGCAAGAAACGTCTGAAGACCGATGAATTGCTTCGTGGATTCCGCTTGTCGGATGGATATAAAATGAATTGATAGAATGAACTGACCACGGTCAAGCTAACTTAGAACTTAAAACAATAGAATGATGAAACCGATTATTTCTCCTTCCATCCTTTCTGCCGACTTTGGGTATTTGGCGAGAGACCTTGAAATGATAAACCGCAGTGAAGCGGAGTGGGTGCATATTGATATAATGGATGGGGTATTTGTTCCTAATATTTCATTTGGCTTTCCGGTACTGAAGTATGTGGCGAAGCTGACTGACAAACCGTTGGATGTACATCTGATGATTGTCAACCCGGAGAAGTTCATTCCCGAGGTAAAGGCATTGGGGGCACATACGATGAATGTCCATTATGAGGCTTGTACTCATCTGCACCGGGTGATTCAGCTAATTAAAGAAGCCGGAATGCAGCCGGCTGTAACTATAAACCCGGCAACTCCTGTTGCTTTACTTCAGGATATTATTCAGGATGTATATATGGTGCTTGTTATGAGCGTAAATCCAGGATTTGGCGGACAAAAGTTCATTGAACATTCTGTAGAGAAAGTCCGTGAACTGCGTGCCTTGATAGAACGAACAGGTTCGAAAGCATTGATTGAAGTAGATGGTGGAGTGAATCTGGAAACTGGTGCCCGCCTGGTGGAAGCAGGGGCAGATGTACTGGTAGCCGGTAATGCAGTCTTTGGAGCACCGGACCCGGAAGAAATGATTCGTCAGTTACACAGGCTGTAACGAATACATTGAATACTGCCTGTTTACATCAGTATCCTTATATACGCCTGATTATCCCGTGGATAGCAGGCGTTTTTTGTGGAGATTGGTTCTTTGATCAATCGGCGGAGCTACTTTGGAGCATTCTGGCCTTTTGTCTCTTTACCGGTCTGTCCATTGCTTTTTATTACTTGGAGCGTTATTCTCTCCGGTGGTGTTTCGGAGTTTCTGTCTTTGCTCTTTGTTTCGCAGGAGGATGGGGAAGTATCAGCTGGCAATTAAAACAAACGGTGTATGACTTTCCGGAAAAGGAAACTGTCTATCGGGTACAGTTAACGGATACTCCTGAAGCGAAAGAACGAACTTTGCTTTGTAGGGTATGGCTTGAAGGACAGCATGATTCATCATACGTATGTCCGATAGGACGGAAGGCGATTCTTTACTTACAGAAAGATTCATTGGTCACTCAATTGAAGGTGGGAGATGAGCTGTTTGTATCTGTCCGTATTTCTTCACCTGTCAATGGGGGGAATTTCGATGAATTTGACTATGTCCGGTATTTGATGCGGCATGGTATTAGTGGAACGGGCTATGTACCCTCCGGAAAGTGGGTGCGGGTGTCGTCATCCGCTGCGGCTTCTTCTCATGCTTCCGGTTTTCTTCATTTCATTCAATATACTGCCATTTCTTATCGGGAAAAGGTGATCGACCTTTATCGAAAGCTGGGATTTGAAGGAGATGAGTTGGCTGTACTCTCTGCGCTGACTGTAGGAGAAAAAGCCGATTTGAGCGAATCTATCCGTGAAAGCTATTCTGTATCCGGTGCCAGTCATATTTTAGCTTTATCCGGTTTGCACATCGGACTTTTATATGCTTTGTTCTTTCTTCTTTTTCTGAAACCTCTTGTACGGAGGTGGCGGGGCATCCGATATTTCCGTTCCGTGCTGCTTCTTGTCTTATTGTGGTCTTTTGCCTTTTTTACGGGACTGTCTCCATCTGTAGTCCGTTCAGTAAGTATGTTTTCAATTTTGACAATTGCTGATCTGTTTGGGGGGCGGTCATTGTCTTTGAATACACTGGCTGCTACTGCATGGGTAATGTTGCTTGGTAATCCGGCCTGGTTATTCGATATTGGTTTTCAATTATCTTTTCTCGCGGTGCTTTCTATTTTGTTGCTTCAGAAGCCTGTCGGTCGGCTGTTACCTGTGAAGAACCGAATAGGAAAATATGTATGGGGATTGATGAGCGTATCCATAGCGGCGCAAATAGGGACCGCCCCACTTGTGCTGCTTTATTTTTCCCGCTTTTCCACTCATTTCTTGCTGACTAATTTAGTGGTTATTCCTTTGGTAACCCTGGCTTTATATACTACCGTCTTTATGCTTTGTCTGACTCCGTTGCCTGCCGTTCAGTACCTTGTGGCAGAAGTAGCCAGATTCTTATTGAAAGCGCTGAATGGTTTTGTCCGATGGATTGAACAACTGCCTTATGCCTCTTTGGATGGTATCTGGGTTTATCAGTTGGAAGTACTGGGCATCTATATATTCTTTCTACTCTTCTTTTATTATTCAAAGACCCGGAGATTCCGGAACTTAGTCATTTGTCTTTCTTTCCTGTTGTGTCTGGGTATCTGTCACACAGTAATGTATGGGTATGACCGTCCTCATTCAAGCCTTGTATTTTATAATGTCCGTGGTTGTCCGGTGGTGCATTGCATCGGAGAGGACAGGCGCTCTTGGTTGAGCTATGCTGATACTTTGCCAGATAAGCATCGATTGCAGATGGTAGCTGCTAATTATTGGAGTCGTCATCAACTCCTGCCTCCGGTAGAAATTACGACTGATTGTCAGGGAGTTGATTTCTCCCGTCATCAGCAGATCGTATTTTATCACGGTTGTCGCATTTGCATGGTGACTGACAATCGTTGGCGAAACAAATCTGCCGTTTCACCGTTATCTATTAATTACATGTACTTGTGCAAAGGTTATAGTGGTCGTCTGGAAGAACTGACCAGACTTTTTTCTCCATCCTTTATCCTATTGGATGCTTCCCTCTCAGATGATCGCAAACGGCTCTTCCGGGAGGAATGTGAGAGGCTGGGTTTACATTTTCTCTCTTTGTCCGAAGAAGGTTCTGTGCGGTTTTTGCTCTAAGTACAAAGAATTATCGTACATTTGCAACTCGAAAAAGAATATGGTATGTTGACTAAAGTAATCGAACAGGCTAAAATCGACCATTTTACAAAATGGTTTGAACGCGCTGACAAAATAGTAATCGTTTCTCATGTATCGCCCGACGGCGATGCTATCGGCTCTTCACTGGGGCTTTATCACTTTCTCGATTCACAAGAGAAAACAGTAAATGTAATTGTTCCTAACGCTTTCCCCGATTTCCTGCGTTGGATGCCGGGAAGTAAGGACATCCTTTTATATGATCGCTATAAAGACTTTGCGGACAAACTGATTGCCGAAGCTGATGTGATCTGCTGTCTGGATTTTAATGCCTTAAAGCGTATTGATGACATGGCAGATGCTGTTGCTGCTTCTCCCGCGCGCAAAGTGATGATCGACCATCATCTTTATCCCGAAGAATTCTGTAAGATCACCATGTCTTATCCTAAGATATCTTCCACTTCAGAATTGATATTTCGTCTGATTTGCCGTATGGGGTACTTTAGTGATATCTCAAAGGAAGGCGCAGAATGTATCTATACTGGTATGATGACGGATACAGGTGGCTTTACTTACAATTCCAACAATCGCGAGATCTATTTTATCATTAGCGAACTCCTTTCAAAAGGGATTGATAAAGACGATATCTATCGCAAAGTGTACAATACTTATTCGGAGAGCAGATTGCGTCTGATGGGGTATGTGTTGTCAAATATGGTGGTTTACTCAGATTACAATGCCGCATTGATATCGCTGACAAAGGAAGAACAAAGTAAGTTTGACTATATAAAAGGTGATAGTGAGGGTTTTGTGAATATTCCCCTCACAATCAAAAACGTTTGTTTCTCCTGTTTCTTGCGGGAAGATACAGAGAAGCCGATGATCAAGATTTCTCTTCGTTCAGTCGGTACTTTCCCATGCAATCAGCTCGCTGCCGAATTCTTTAATGGGGGTGGTCATTTGAACGCTTCGGGCGGTGAATTTTTCGGAACGATAGAGGAGGCGAAAGCCGTTTTCGAACAGGCACTGGAGAAATATAAACCTTTGTTGACAGCCAAAAGTTGAGAATGGAAGGTTAAAAGTAGACAGAGAAAGGTTAAAAGTTACCAACTTTCAACTTTCCCCTTTCATCTTTCAATGAATTTGAGATACATTTGTGCAGAATATAGCTAAATAACAGATAATGAAGAAACTTGTATTTTTATTTCTCTCTTTGTTGGCAGCCGGAAGTATATTCCAGGCATGCGACGATTCAAAGACTTACGCTGAAATGTTGGAGGACGAAAAGAATGCGGTGAATAAATTCATCAAGGATAAAGGAATCCGGATCATTTCACAGGACGAATTTGAGAAGAATGATACTGTCACCAATTTGGACCGGAATGAATATGTAGCCCTTTCCGATGGTGTATATATGCAGATTGTAGATCGTGGAAGTGCTGAAAACAAAACGGATACTTTTGCAAACAACAATGAGATTTGTGTTCGTTATATCGAGGAAGATATAATGACACGTGACACTACTTGTTTCAATGTTTTTCTGGAAGAGTGGGGAGATGCAAATCAGCTTTATACGAATCCTGCTGTATTCCGTTATGTAGCTGAAGGCAGCTATGTGTATGGTACTTTCATTCAGATGGACTATTACTGGGCAAGCTACTACCAGTCAACAGCCGTACCTGCAGGCTGGTTGCTGGCGTTACCGTTTGTGCGCAACTATGCTCACGTACGTTTGATCGTTCCTTCCAAGGTAGGACATTCGTCAGCGCAACAATACGTCAATCCATACTATTATGATATTTGGACATTCAGCAAAGCACTGAATTAAAACACCAATATAAATCTTAGTTAAAAACCTATGACTCTAATCAAATCTATCTCTGGAATCCGCGGAACTATTGGCGGAATAGCGGGTGAGGGACTAAATCCGCTTGATATTGTAAAATTCACCTCGGCTTATGCTACTTTGATTCGTAAGACCTGCAAAGCGCAAAGCAACAAGATTGTAGTGGGACGCGACGCTCGCATCTCTGGTGAAATGGTAAAAAACGTAGTTGTTGGTACATTGATGGGAATGGGATGGGACGTTGTAGACATTGATCTGGCTTCCACTCCGACTACAGAATTAGCTGTGACGATGGAAGGTGCCTGTGGCGGTATCATCTTGACAGCCTCTCATAATCCCAAACAGTGGAATGCACTGAAACTACTCAACGAACACGGCGAATTTCTGAATGCGGAAGAAGGTAACGAAGTGCTTCGCATTGCTGAGGCTGAAGAATTCGATTATGCCGATGTAGACCACCTGGGCTCTTATCGCAAAGATCTGACTTACAATCAAAAACATATTGACAGTGTGTTGGCTCTCGATTTGGTGGATGTAGAAGCGATCAAGAAAGCTGATTTTCGTGTAGCTATCGACTGTGTGAACTCTGTAGGAGGTATTATCCTTCCGGAACTTTTAGAACGTCTGGGCGTGAAGCATGTAGAGAAACTCTATTGCGAACCCACTGGAAATTTCCAGCACAATCCCGAACCGCTTGAAAAGAACTTGGGTGATATCATGAACCTGATGAAAGGTGGAAAAGCCGATGTTGCTTTTGTGGTAGACCCGGATGTTGACCGCCTGGCTATGATTTGCGAGAACGGTGTCATGTATGGTGAAGAATATACATTGGTGACTGTAGCCGATTATGTATTGAAGCATACTCCGGGTAATACGGTCTCTAATTTGAGTTCTACCCGTGCGTTGCGCGATGTAACTCGTAAATATGGAATGGAATATAGCGCTTCAGCTGTAGGAGAAGTAAATGTAGTAACCAAGATGAAAGCTACAAATGCCGTAATCGGTGGTGAAGGAAACGGTGGAGTAATATATCCGGCCAGCCATTACGGACGTGATGCTTTGGTAGGTATCGCTTTATTCCTCAGCCATCTGGCTCATGAAGGAAAGAAAGTGAGCGAACTTCGCGCTACTTATCCTCCTTACTTCATCGCCAAGAACCGTGTAGACCTGACTCCGGAGATTGATGTAGATGCTATTCTGGCTAAAGTAAAGGAAATCTATAAGAACGAAGAAATCAATGATATCGACGGTGTAAAGATTGACTTTGCGGATAAATGGGTACATTTGCGTAAGAGTAATACGGAACCGATTATTCGTGTGTATAGCGAGGCTTCCACAATGGAGGCTGCTGAGGAGATCGGACAGAAGATTATGGATGTAATCAATGAATTAGCCAAGTAGACAACGATTTATTTGTTGTGAAGATATAGAGAAGGGAGAGCTTATTTATAAGTTCTCCTTTTTTTATGGTCTCCTGTTCCGTTTTAACTGTTAATATAGGAGTTGTCTTGGCGAAGACAGAAGAAAGTTTTGGAAATCTGCGACTGAAAATATACCTTTGTCACATTATACATCTGTTTAGTTATCAATATGCTATGAAAAAATACTTACTCCTGATCTTTGTTATATTGATTCATTCATTTGCTGTCTTGGCTGATAATGTAAAGGATACTTATCTTTTCCGCAAGGTGGATTATCAGTTAGGGTTATCTAATAGTGCTGTATTGTCCCTTTTTCAAGATAATGAGGGGTTGATGTGGTTTGGTACTTACGATGGTGTAAACTGTTACGACGGGAAAAGTATGGAAGTCTTTCGTTCGGACTTTTCGGAACAAAAGACTTTGAGCAATAATGTCATTCATTCTATCCAGCAGGCTGACAGTAGTTGCTTGTGGGTTACCACTCATTTAGGTGCCAACCGTTTCTCCAAAGATTCGCGTCAAGTGATTTGTAACTATGAGTTCGGCGGTGATTTTGTAATTCACTCCAATCCGAAGGGGAATACCTGGGCTTTGGGGTATGGATGGATTTCCTATTATAATACCCATCATCGTCGTTTTGTCAATGTGCCGATGCCGGACATTCATATGCTGAAGGTAGATACCCGTGCTTTTGTGACGGATGAGGGCGAGTTATATCTTTTCCCTTATCAGAGCGGCGATCTTTACCGTTTTTCTTTGAGTTCTTTTGATCAGGATACGTTGAGTACCCGGCTTGATGTCACCCCTTCCCGTTTCCACTCGAAAACGATAGAATACGTCTGTTACCAGAACGGCGTATTCTGCTTCTATGATTCCGATAAGGATTTATTTGTATATGATATCTCCAGAAAGTCGAAGATATATATACGTAACATTGGCGATATGGTGCGGAAGTATGGGACAATTTCCGGTATTGTACCTTTCCATGAAGATATTATGGTTGCTTTCCAGACAAATGGGCTGATACGTCTGCGCATGTCACAGAAATATGCCGAAGAAGTAGTTAATCGTAATATACGGATTTTTGCCATCTATAATGATCCCCGACAGGGAGTATTGTGGATAGGGTCTGACGGACAAGGAGCAATTATGTATTCAAGGAAATACTCCATTGCTACCAATGTGATGCTGAATAGTCTGTCACCGAATCTGAGTCGGCAGGTAAGATCTGTTTTGACCGATAAGTACGGAGGGCTTTGGTTTGGCACCAAAGGGGACGGGCTGTTGCACATCCGGAATTATCGCGATGGTGTACAGGTTGCCAATGCAGAAATTTATTCACCTGATGGCAAGCAGAATGTGTCTTCTTATGTCAAACTGGATCGGGAATTTCAAGTGTATGCCATGACGGAAAGCCGTTATATGAATGGATTTTGGATAGGTACTGGTTCATCATCGGGGCTATGTTATTATTCTTTTGACGATGGACGATTGCATGAACTTACGTTGGAAAAGACACAGGAGATAGATGAGGTACATTCTATATTTGAAGCGAATGATACTACATTATATGTAGCTTCATCAGGAAGTGGCTTTTGTAAAGTGATACTTGATAAAGGTAAACCGGGAGATATTCGGATAAAGTCGAGCAAGCATTATCGTTTCTTCTATGAGCAGCAGGAACTCAATCTTTTTTATAGTATGGTATCCGAAGGTGACTCCTTATTGTGGCTAGGCAGTCGGCAGCGGGGATTGATACGCTTCAACAGAGAGACGGATGAGTATCAGATTTACTCATTGAATGAAATGTTGCATAAGTCGGTTGATGATATTCTCTGTCTGCATTGGTATAAAAAAGATCAATTATATGTAGGTACTACCTCCGGTTTGGTGCGTGTCACCTTTAGAGGACGCAAGCTTGAAGCGGACTATATCGGACGCGAACATGGATTGCTTAATGACATGATTCATAGTATTCTCGAAGATGATAACGGATTACTCTGGCTGGGGACTAACCGGGGGCTTATCAAGTTCAATCCAGATAATTCATTCTCGCATGCTTATTATTATAGTGGCGGCATACAGATCGGAGAGTTCAGTGATGATGCCTATTATCATTGTCCCTATACCGGTAACCTTTTCTTCGGAGGAATCGATGGATTGCTTTATTTGGATAAGAAAGTTTCTGCGGTCCCCGAATATTATCCGGAAATATTGTTGCGTAAGTTAGTGATTGAGAAGACATCTGTCAATCTGCAGGACCACTATTTGCCCGACAGGAAAGGTCTGGAAATGAAAGGTGCGAAGGTGTCTTTCTCCCTTTTCTTTGTGGTGCCCGATTATGCCAGTGGCGGTGACGTGGAATACTCATACATACTTGAGGGATATGACAAGGATTGGGGAGCTTTCAGCAGTGTCAACGAAGCATCCTATTTTAATGTTCCCTCCGGGCACTATCTCTTTAAGGTACGATACAAGAAAGATGTATTTGCTACGGAATACAAAACCTTTTCCATTCCGGTTTACATTCTGCCGCCCTGGTATCTGACGGTGTATGCATATATTATTTATTTGCTGCTGGGGCTTGTATTGGCGATCTATGTGATTCACTTGTTCCGCAAGTATTTCCGTCACGAACGGGTGTTGCAGGAATTACTGGAAACGGAGCACCGTAACACTTCTCTGGTGGCAGACAGTTATAAAGAACGTGAAGTACTCGACAATTGTACTCTTATTTATCAGGCATGCGACCGGTTGAATGACAAGAGTCTTTCACCGGTTGAGCATACTGCGAAAGTAAATCAGATTCGTGAATCCGTCATGGCATTGCTTTTTGGCGTTGGTGTCGGAGATGAGTGCTTCCGCCTGTTGTCCTCGTTGCAATTTTCTGTTACGGGCCGGCTGTATATGTTGAAATTGGCGGAAGAAGTACATCGTGTACTGGAAAAGGAAGGTTACCATATGTCTCTCATTCGTCTGGATATCCCGGACAGTTTTACTTTTCCTGCCTATAAAAACGCATTACGCTGTATTCTTTATTTTAGCTACCTCTATATAGCCAGCCGGAACGGGGCGGAAGTGTCTCTGACCGCAAAAGAGGAAGATAACAGAATGCTGCTGTCGTTTTTTTCCTCCGACCATACGGTAAAGGGATTGTATGATGTACTATCCGATCAGGAACCTTTGCCCGTAAAAGGAAAAGATTCGGATGACCAGTTCCGTATCAGGACGATGCAGCGTTTCGTCTTTTCGGCATTGAAACAGCAAAACTGCACTCTCTTTTATGCCACTGATGCAGAGCAGGTGAACAGGCTGACCATTACTTTTGATCCGGCTGCTATCGCAGAGCAGAACGAAACTCGTCAAACGGTTTTATTACTGGAAGACAGAGAGGAGATGATTTGGCTGATAAGCGGACTACTATCCGATGAGTATGAAGTACGTCCGGTGAGAAGTATACAAGCGGCATTTGATGAGATGCATACTTCAGCTCCGGCATTGTTTCTGGTAGATATGCTGATGTATACCGATGCGGAGAGCACTTTCATGAAATACATCAATAAGAATCGTTCAATGCTTTCAAAGACTGCATTTATTCCGATGCTGACCTGGAAAGTCAGTACGTCTATGCAACGCGAACTGATTTTGTGGGCAGATTCCTATCTTGTCCTTCCTTATGACATACCCTTCCTGAAAGAAACTATTCATAAAACATTCTATGGGAAGCGGGAAGCCAGACAGGTATATCTGGAAGAGCTGGAGGCTGGAGCAATTCCATTGTCTGTACTACTGCTGAGCAAGCAGATTTTGTTCGGAAATTCCTGCAGGTGGTAGAGCAGAATCTGGATCGCGAAGATTTGGGATCTACTTTTGTAGCGGAGCAGATGTTGATGAGTCCCCGTCAGTTTTACCGTAAACTGAAGGAGATATCGGGAATGTCTCCAAGTGATCTGATTAAAGACTATCGGATGGAAAAGGCTGCCAGGTTATTGCGTGATGAAGCGTTGTCGATACAGGAAGTCATTGCTGATGTCGGTATTTCCAGCCGTGCTTATTTCTATAAGGAATTTACCCGTAAGTTTGGCATGACTCCGAAAGTGTACAGAGAAAAAACTCTGGAGAATGACGGACGTAAGGGCCGGGAATGAGGAATAAGACCGGACCGGCAGTCGGGTACAGGCTGTCGGTAAAGACTCAATTCTATGCTGGACTATGCTGTTTGTCATGGAAAACGCCCTTGTACTCTCTTTTTCAAAAGGACTATCTATATTGTTGATATATAGAGTGCTATGCTGTACTCTGTTTTACCATTTGTACTTTAAACAGACATTCTTTTTCCTCCCTGCTTTTTGGCGTACAGGAGTATTCGGTTTCCTCGTCTATTCCTTTAATTTGCATCAACGTGATAAACGTATTTGATAACCTTATTAATTAATTAAAAACAAGTAGTATGAATTTGTTTGAAATGAAAAAACATCGCATCAGGTCATTATGGCTACTGCTATTGTTACTTACGTGTAGCGTAACAGTATGGGCGCAAGGAAGTTCCGTCACAGGCCGTGTCTCTGATGAAAAAGGAGAACTGCTCATAGGGGTGAGTGTTCAGGAAAAAGGTACAACGAATGGTACCATTACCGATATGAACGGTCAGTATACCTTGAAGCTTTCAACAGGGAATCCTATTCTGCTCATATCTTATATAGGATATAAGCCGCAAGAGGTAAAGGTAGCAAAGCAAAAAATCGTAGATGTCGTTTTGGTGGAAGATGTGTCGTCACTGGATGAAGTGGTAGTAGTGGGTTACGGCAATCAGCGTAAAGTATCCGTGGTAGGCGCTCAGTCTACGATGGATGTGAAAGATATTAAGATGCCTGCTGCAAGTCTGTCTTCTGCTATTTCCGGACGCATTGCCGGGGTGGTTGCCGTTCAGCGTAGCGGCGAACCCGGTCACGATGAATCGGATATATGGATTCGTGGCTTATCTTCCTTGCTCGGGCAGAGTTCCAGTCCGCTTGTACTCGTTGATGGGGTAGAACGTAGTTTCAACAATATCGACCCTGAAGATATCGAATCGTTTACAGTGCTGAAAGATGCCTCCGCCACTGCAGTATATGGTGTACGTGGTGCCAACGGAGTCGTGATTGTGAAAACCAAACCCGGTAAAGTAGGCAAACCGCAGTTTAGTGTGGACTATTACGAAAGTTTTACCCGTCTGACCAAGAAGGTAGATATGGCAGATGCCTACACTTACATGGATGCACGTAACGAGGCGCAGATGAATACAAGCGGTACACTTAAATACTCGGCTGCTTATATCGAAGCGACAAAGAAGTCCAACGGTTTATTGCCGAATGACAATCCCCGTTTGTATAATCCTTACCTGTATCCGGCCATCGACTGGGCAGATAACCTGTTCAACGACTGGGGACACAACCGTCGCGGGAATATTAATATCCGTGGGGGGGTGCCTAATGCAAACTACTATGCTTCATTGAGTTACTATGGAGAAACCGGTATGACCCGCAACTTCAAGCTGGAGAACTACAATACTCAGATGAAGTACGACCGTTATAACTTCACCTCCAACCTGAATCTGAAGCCGACTTCCAAAACGATGGTTGATCTGGGTTTTTCCGGATATCTGGGACAGGGACATTATCCGCAGAGCAGTACCAGCTCACTGTACGCAGCCTGTATGGATGTGAATCCGGTTATTTATCCTTTGTTGCTGCCCAACGGTACCGTGTCCGGTATCAACTCACAGCAAAAGTTCAACCCTTACGGTCTGCTGGCTCGCGGAGGTTATTATGATGAATTTTCCAGCCAGTTAAATTCTAATATCCGCGTGAAGCAGGACTTGGATTTCTGGAAGTGGAGCAAAGGACTTTCCGCTTCTGCCATGGTAGCTTTCGATACTTACAATTCACGTAAGAGAAAGTATAACCGGAATGAACCGATGTACACCTTTGCCGGTAAAACGGACGAAAACGGAATCTGGATAGAAGACACCTTGTTTGATGAAGAAACAGGCGATTACCTCTACTCGGTGCTGAAAGAAGCGGATGGTAGCCTGTCACTTCAGACACCGGAGCAATGGAGCAGCCGCACGGTGTATACAGAAGCATCCTTGAACTATGACCGTAGTTTCGGTGCTCATCGGGTAGGAGGTCTGTTGCTTTACAATCAGAAAGTATATTGGGATTTGAATGCGACGGATGTCATTGGCGGTATGCCTTACAAGCAACGCGGTTTTGCCGGACGTGCCACTTATTCGTGGAACGACCGTTACTTCGCAGAATTCAATCTCGGTATCAATGGTTCGGAGAATTTCAGCCCGGGCAAGCGTTATGGTGTCTTCCCTGCTTTTGGTCTGGGATGGGCAGTCTCCAATGAATCCTTCTGGAATCCGGTCCGCAAATACATTTCCTTCCTGAAATTCCGCTATACGGACGGATGGGTCGGCAGTGATACCGCAACAGGCAGACGTTTCATGTATCAAGGTGTGTTCACCGGTCTGACAGGAACCATGTTCGGAACCAATTATACAAGTGCCAACGGTTATGGAGAAGAAAAGTACGGTGTAAATGTCACTTGGTCTAAATCCAGAAAGCAAGACTTGGGTATCGATATCAAGTTTCTGAATGATAATCTGTCCTTTGTAGTCGATCTTTTCAAGGAACGTCGCGACAATATTTTCCTGCAACGCAGTACAATCCCCAGCTACGCCGGATGGATCGAAAACCCTTATGCTAATCTGGGTGTCGTAGAAAACAAAGGCATCGAGGTAGCGATGGACTATACACAACGGTTGGGCAAGAAGACATTCCTTACGGTACGTGGCAATCTGACTTTCAATAAAGACAAGATTATAGAGAACGACGAACCGCCGGTAGACTATCCTTGGATGGAGACACGCGGTACGAATGTAAATGCGACTTGGGGATTCATAGCCGACGGACTCTTTACCAGTCAGGCGGAGATTGAAGACCATGCCACCCAGTTCGGAACCGTACATGTAGGCGATATCAAATACCGGGACTTGAACGGAGACGGTGTGATTGACAACTATGACAAGACGGTCATCGGACGCGGTGATGTCCCCAGAATCTATTACGGATTCGGTGCCGACCTACAGATCGGAGACTTTTCTATCAGCGCCCAGTTTCAGGGAACCGGACAGGCCGACCGCTATCTGGACGGCATTTGTATCAAGCCTTTCTGGGATGACGAAGGCCGTGACAATGTCTTTGCCAACATCCACGACCGTTGGAGTCCCGACGATCCGACCAATCAGGATGTGTTCTATCCGCGCATGTATGTCGGCAGTGACGCCAACACGAACAATGTTCAGAAAAGTTCGTGGTGGGTGAAAGACGTCAGCTTCCTGCGTCTGAAGCAACTGAACATATCCTACAATATACCGAAAAAGCTGCTGGACAGATGTTTCCTCAAAAGTGCAAGCGTCTACCTCATGGGTACGAATCTGCTTACCTTCTCTAACTTCAAGCTGTGGGACCCGGAACTGAATACGAGCAACGGAACAGCTTATCCGAATGTATCCAGCTATTCGGTCGGAGTCAAGTTTAGTTTTTAACCCTAAAGTCAAATAATCGTTATGAAGAATAGAATAAAACAATACCTGTTGGCTGCATCGATGTGTGTCGGACTGACTGCTTGCAGTGATTTCTTTGAACCGATTCCCGGTGTACAGTTTGGACTGGACGAAACGTTTGCCTCCAAGCAAAGGACGGAAGAATATCTGAACAATGTATACAGCTACGTGCGTGAAGTGACAGATGCCATTCATCCGAACACCTACGGAGGTATCTTTACGGAAGCATCGTTGGACGGAGCAAACCGCTGGAACAAAACGTATGCGGAATGGACCAACGGCTCCTTTAACTCCGCTTCAGCTCAGGCAAGTGAATACTTCTCAAAGTACTATCAGGCAATAGCCAAAGCAAGTACGTTCATCCAGAACGTGGATAAATGTACAGAAGCCGCCGCCTCTACACGTGGAAAGTGGAAATCGGAAGCACGTGCATTGCGGGCATACTATTATTTTGAATTGCTGCGCCTTTACGGTCCCATTCCGTTGATTGGCGAAGATCCCATTCCTCTGGACGCTTCATTGGAAGAGCTGATTAAAGAACGTAATTCGGTAGACGAATGCGTAAACTTCATTGCTACGGAATTGCAGAGCGCTATTGATTCCGGCGATTTGCTCCAGAGAGCCGGGAAGGCAAACCTGGGACGTATGGATGTCGCCACTTGTATGGCACTCAAGGCAAAGCTGTACCTCTATTGGGCAAGTCCGCTTTTCAACGGAAATACAGATCAGGCGTCAGTCAAGAATAAAGACGGCAAACAACTTTTCCCCCAGACCGAAGATCACTCCAAATGGACTCAGACGCGCGATGCGTATGAACGGTTTATGACCTTCGCCACCGGACAGGGATATAAGCTGACCGAAGTCTATACGAATGGAAAGCTGGACCCTTATGCTTCGTGCAGGGCTGCGGGCGAGTTTTTCACCACAACCTGGGAAGCTGTTGATGAACTGATTTTTGTGAAGCTGAGAGATTTGTACGACTATACTTACTGGGTATGTCCTAAGTTTACCGACTTCCAAGATACCGACGTGACTGGCGGCGGTGGCTATTATACAACACAGGAAACGGTAGACCTGTTCTTTACAAAAGACGGACTGACCATCGAAGAAGATCCCGGCTATGATAAATTTGAGGGTATACCGGGTGCCAACAACTTCACATCCGGAAGATATTACGATCCCAACAACCCTTCCCGTCTTTACTTTGACGCCGATAAGTCCAAAGTGCTGAAACAGTGGAAAGACCGTGAACCGCGCTTTTATGTGAATATTACCTATAGCGGCTCTATCTGGCTGAACGAAGGTAAGTACAATGAGGAAATGCGCACAGACTTCACCAACGGTGCAAACGGAACCTGCGGCAAGTCCAAAGCCTCCGGCGACTGTCCGGATTCGGGATACTTGATCCGTCGGGGTGCGAAAGCCTCCAACAACAACGGTTCGAAACACTTCTCTCCGGTACTTCGTCTGGCAGATATGTATTTGGGATATGCCGAAGCACTTTGTATGTGCAGCGATCTCGACAATGCCCTGACTTATCTGAATAAAATCCGTGTCCGTGCAGGCATTCCCGAATATACATTTACCGCAACAGCCGGCAAGATAACCTGTCCGAAGACACAGACCGACCTGCTGAACCGTATCCGCCGCGAACGTCTGGTTGAACTAGTCTTCGAATGGAACCGCTATTTCGATGTGCGTCGCTGGAAAGTGGCGGAAGGACAGAATGACCCCGAACATTGGATCTATCCGGCATATCACACCGGAGGCGAAGGAGGCAAAGTATACGGTATGAATATGGACAAGGATTATCCGGCATTCTTCGAAAGAACCTCTTTTGAGACTCGTGTGGCATTTACGAAAAAGCAATATTTCATGCCGATACCTTATGATGACCTCCGTCGTATCCCGTTGCTGGTACAAAACCTGGGATGGTAATACGATATTCGAACAATAACGCTTAAACAAGAAGATTATGAAACATTGGAAAGATATAGCTTTCGGGTTGTTTGTCTCACTGACACTGGCTGCCTGCTACGGTGAGGAAGACAGCTTCGCAACTCCTGACATCTATAAAGATTATCAGCCTGTACTGAAAGACGGGAATACCGTAGCCGGATACGCAGCTGCCCCTCTCAAAGAGGCGAAATATGATGAGGTGCTGAATGAACTTTACCTCACGTGGGACGGCAGTAACTCCGGCTGGGAAAAGAGAGATGAATATGTGGGAGTGGAAGTAGAATTCAACTCCCTGCTCTCCGGCAAAAAGATAAAGCGCGTCATGATACCGAATGTCGGTGATTTTGGCAACCTGACTGTGAAAAGGCGGGACTATGGCAACGAGCCGACCACTCTGCGTCTGAGTAAATATCGTACAGTAGTGGTTACAGACCGTTACGGTGTAGAGGAACTTCGTTTCCGCTCTATCTACAAAGATGCCGACGGTGCCCGGCAGACAAGTGACTGGACGAATCTGAGCGATCAGGCGGATAAGTATGAACTTCAAGTGGATATGAACTATGCTGCCTGGCAGTATTTTAAAACCAGCCAGGCGGCACAAGTTCAGATTTCCTTTGAGAGTGATTCGGAGATACGTCCCGTTTCTGCATTGTATAATCTGATAGGTAACGGAGACGAGGCTGCTACTCAGGAAGAGTTCCGGAAATGGTATTATATGGATTGTGCGGCCATGTCATTCGACCCCTATAATCTGGCTTTCGACCCTTACAGCAAACTGCGTGTCTTTATCAAGAAAGACCAGACCGGAGGAGCGTATGCGATAGATTATCCCACCCATAACGAAGGAAGAGGCATTGTTTATCCGGCTTCGGAAAGCAATCCGAACGATGCGTGGTGGAAATTGCCGGACATGCAGCATGTGTTTATGCACGAGATGGGACACTGCGTGCAGTGGATGCCCAAACAAGGAAAATATATCATGGAAGGTGTGCAGGATTGTGACCGGCAGGGATATCAGGAAGGATGGCCGGACGCTGTGAAAGTAGCGAGCAAAGGATATATTCTGGCTACGCAAAAAGAAGAGTATCAGGCCGCTATCGCCAAGTCTTACCGGAATCCGCAGAGTGATAAATACTTTGTCTGGCAGGTTGACTACAATACTTCCGGTGCTTTTATGAGCTGGCTGCGTCTTTATAATGGCGACTTCGTGCGTATGTTGCCGTGGACGGTGCTGATGGACGAACTGACCAACCAGTGGAGCCTGGAGGATGCAGTGAAGTATATCCTGAAGGAGAGCTATCCGGACCTTACGATGGAAGAACTCTGGAACGAATACAAGACAGAGGTGGAAGCGTTCCTGCAAAATAACTAATAGAGCAACCTTTAAAAAACAACTATGATGAAGAAAGTATTATTTGCATTAGCTGTGCTGTGCACGGGCTTTTGGAGTTGCAATACCTTGGATTTGAATGACGTGGGCTACGGAGAGGGTGACCGTCTGAAGGCTTCCTCCGTTAAAGAAATATTGTATGGCACAGCCGATGGCTGTTGGAAAGCCGACTATCAGGGACACGAGTTTTACTTCCAGTTTCATGAAGACGGAACAGTAACACTGGATTCGGACTTTCTGGAGATGGCGGTAGAAGGAAAAACATCATTCTCTGCCAAAGGTAAGGAAGTGGCACTGGATATTGAGAATTGCGATGTCCATCTGCAAAACCTGGGAAGTGAATTTGTAGATACCAAGTTTGTCGTATCAGAGATTCCGGCAGAAGGAGAGGCACCGCAGCTGAACTTATACGGTGAATCTACCGGCAATACCATTGAACTGCAGCCGACTACACAGGCATACATCGATGGTAAAGTCGCTTCAAAAGCGGACTTTACCGAACTCTTCGAGAAAAACTTATTGGATAATCAGTCCATCTGTGACGCTTCCGGCAATTTTATCGGTTATTATGGCCTGGTACTGAATGGTGTCAACGATCTTTCTGTCAAAGTAATAACGATTGAAAACAAAGATGGAAACGATGCGAACGGCCATACGCAATACTATGAATCGAAATTGACGAAAGAAGGGCAAATCTTCAAACTGGATACGCCGGTGGAACAGATTAAATCGGTGAACGGAGCCACTTATGCCTTCAAAGCCATTGACTGCACCGGTGATGCGGTGGCGGTAGACGGTATGTCAAATGTAACCCTGACCTCCAACAAGGGAGCGGTCAATGACTTCGACTATGTGACTTCCGGAGGAAAATTTACACTCGGAAAAGCGCAGGATCACGGTGCCGCTTGCGATGAAATATGGGCGGGAACAGGCGGACAGGCTACAAGCTCCGGCGGAACAATCGCCGATATAAATGCCATGAGTTATGACTACGGATGGAGTGGAAGTCCGAAACAAAGACCGCTCGTTATCTGGACATGGTGGTTTGCAAACCTCGCTTTCCCGAGCAGTGAAGAAGGAGCAAGCATCCTGATGAATAATTCCGATAAAGACCGTGTCCTATTTAAGAACATATCCGGCAGCGGACAGACCTGTGGCGGCGGTACTCTTAATGCGACGGAAGTGGCCGAGATAAATGCTTACTGTAAAGACCTTATAGATACTTGGTTCAATGAGAAAGGACTTTTTGTCGTTCGTCACGACCGTCAGAGTGCAGGAGATAAATTCTACATCTATCTTTTGTGTCCCGATACGGAAGCCACTTCGAAAGGTGGAATGTGGATGAAGTATCAGAGAGACTGAGAATGAATGTGGATAAGATAGTATAAGCTGATGATGCTGATGTACTTAACTAATTAATAATTAATAAATGAATAGATGATGAAAAGACTGTTTTTACTGATGATCCTAAGTGTAACTTCGGTGTTATGCTTGAATGCTCAAACCAAGTCGTTGCACCAACTGCAACAGGAATTCGTTGATTTACGCTGTGGTATGTTCATTCATTTCAACATGCCGACCTTCTTTAATGAGGACTGGCCGGACCCGGATGCTGCTCCCGAACTTTTCAACCCTGTCAGGATGGACTGCAAACAATGGGCAAAAGCGGCAAAATCAGCCAACATGACCTACGGATGTCTGACAACGAAACATCATAGCGGTTTCTGTATATGGGATACTAAAACGACAGATTATAGCGTAATGAGTAGCCCCTTCAAACGTGACGTGGTAAAAGAATACGCCGACGCATTCCGTGCCGAAGGGATGAAAGTGATGCTCTATTATTCGATCCTCGATACGCATGCCCGGCTGCGTCCCAAGTGTATAACTCCGCAGCATATCGAAATGATCAAGGAGCAACTTCGCGAACTGTTGACCAACTATGGTGAAATAACAGCTTTGATTATTGACGGTTGGGATGCCCCGTGGTCACGTATCTCTTACGATGACGTACCTTTTGAAGATATTTATCGTCTGGTCAAATCAATCCAGCCTAACTGTCTGGTGATGGATCTGAATGCAGCGAAATATCCTGCCGAGGCTTTGTTTTACACGGACATCAAGTCTTACGAACAAGGAGCCGGACAGCATATCTCGAAAGATACCAACCGTCTGCCTGCCTTGTCTTGCCTGCCGTTACAGCAGAACTGGTTCTGGAAAGAAAGTTTCCCGACTACCCCTGTGAAGTCTCCGGCACAAATGGTCAATGATAATATCATCCCGATGGGCAAATCCTACTGTAACTTTATCCTGAACGTAGCTCCTAACAGAGACGGCTTGATGGATGCCAACGCATTGAGAGCTCTGAAGGAAATAGGTAAACTGTGGAAGAACGATGGTCGTGTGGCAACGGTTCCTGAAGCGGATGCTCCTATTATTTCTTCCAACATTGCCAAATATCAGCCTGCCGAAGGTACATGGAGCAGTGACTATGCTATCATGGACTTTGCCAATGATGATGATTTCGGAACATGCTGGAATTCTAATCCAGAAGTGAAGGTGCCCTGGTATTCGGTGACTTTCGAGCGCGAGAAACCTTTCAATATGGTGGTTATTACGGATCGTAACAATGACCGTTTGCAGGAATACCGTCTGGAATACCGTACGGGTGGTACATGGAACCTTCTTTACGAGGGTAAGGCTCCTACCGGTCTGCGTGTGAAAATCCACCGTTTCGATACGGTTTGGGGGGATGCGGTACGAATGACTGTCTTAAATTCTAATGGTACTACTTCCATTGCAGAGTTTGGAGTATATTGTGAGAGAAGATGATGAATTTATCTTAGAGTTAAATCATTGAATTTATATAAAATCACCATCAGGTAAAGTCGTGTTTTTTGATGGTGATTTTATTTCATCCAACTCTTTATCGTACGTCTATATTTCCCTTTTTGTAGGACTTGCGTGTAGAATAATATTTGGATTTAGGCCAAACATTTGTATCAGCTTTCTAATGGTCGATCCGATGGCTTTTGTTACTTTTCTTGCTTATTAATGTTTCATTTATATTATATTTAGTATATTTGTTCCCGTTTCATTTAATAAGACATGAACAATAATACTTGCTATTAATATAATGAGAAGATGTCTGATATTATGCCTTTTTACATTTATTAGTTCGTTGGTCTGTTGGGCTGATGCGGGTAAAGATGCTTATCTTTTTCGGAAAGTCGATTATCAACAAGGGCTTTCTAATAGTGCTGTGCTTTGCCTCTACCAGGATAAAGCAGGGTTGATGTGGTTTGGCACTTATGATGGCGTGAATTGTTATGATGGGAAAGGTATCGAGGTCTTTCGTTCTGATTTCTCAATGAAAAAGACGTTGAGTAACAATGTCATTCATTCTATTCAGCAGGCAGATAGCAGTTGTTTGTGGATTACTACACATTTGGGAGTTAATCGTTTCTCGCAAGATTCGCGTCAGGTAGTGGGATATTATGATTTTACAGGTGATTATTATCTGCATTCCAATCCGAAAGGAGATACTTGGGTAGTAAGCAATGAAGGAATCTTTTATTATAATACTTATCATAAAAAGTTTGTCCATCTCAAAAATATAGAGACTCCTGTCGAGAATATGGATCACCGTGCTTTTGTCACGGATGATGGTGTCTTATGGACTTTTCCACGGAATACAGGTAGTCTGATTCAATGTTCATTAGATGGCTTCGACCTGGATACATTGTCTGTCCATCCTACTGTTTCATCTTCTGATTTTCATGCAAAACCTATCGATAATGTATTTTATCAGAATGGCATTCTCTGTTTTGTGGATGCAGAGCGGGATCTTTATGTATATGATATTTCCAGAAGATCTAAAATCTATATTCGTAACCTTTCTTCGTTGGTGCAACGATATGGGAAAGTTGTGGGAATTGTTCCTTTTTATGAAGACATTATAATTGCTTTTCAAACCAATGGTTTAGTACGTTTACGCACCTCGAAAAAATATGAAGAAGAAGTGGTGGACCGTAATGTACGTATATATGATATTTTCCGCGATCCTCATCAGAATATTCTTTGGGTAGCTTCTGATGGGCAGGGAGCTGTCATGTATGCTAAGAAGTACTCGATAGCCACTAATCTGATGCTTAGCAAACTATCATCCAATCTAAGTCGGCAGGTACGTTCTGTCATGACAGATAAATATGGCGGATTATGGTTTGGCACGAAAGGAGATGGACTTTTACATGTACATGACTATGAAGGTGGTATGGATGCTTCTGCTACTACAGTTTACTCTCCAGTAGGCAGGCAGGATGCTTCATCTTATACCCGTTGGAATAGAGAGTTTCAAGCATACTCATTAAAACAAAGCCGTTATATGGATGGCTTTTGGGTAGGATCGGGTAATCCTGGACTGTTTTACTATTCTTTTGCAGATAAAGCCTTGCATTGTGTTGAGGATAAGTCTGCAGATCCTATTATCGAAATACATGATATCTATGAAGAGAATGACAGCGTACTCTATGCGGTTACAGCTGGGGTCGGATTTCGTAAATTGATATTGGAGAGGAAACAAGGGGAGATTCACCTCAAATCGCAAAAGCGTTATCATTTCTTTTATGAACAAAAAGAGATAACCATGTTTTATCCTATGTTAGCTGAAGGAGATTCCATTCTTTGGTTGGGAAGCCGGGAAAAAGGGTTAATTCGATTTGATAAACAGACAGAAGAATATAAAGTCATTTCTTTGAAAGAAATATTGCATAAATCTGTTGATGATGTACTTAGCCTGCATCGTGCTAAAGATGGTAGGATGTATGTAGGAACAACATCGGGACTAGTGTGTTTGACCTTTAATAAGAAACAAATCAGTGCCTCCTATATCGGTAGAGAACAAGGGTTGCTTAATGATATGATTCATGGCATATTGGAGGATGCAAATGGTTTTTTATGGCTTGGCACTAATCGTGGACTTATTAAATATAATCCCAAAAACACTTCTTCGCATGCTTATTATTATGCCGCCGGTGTGCAGGTGGGCGAGTTTAGTGATGATGCCTATTATCAATGTCCTTATACCGGACGTCTTTTCTTTGGAGGCATTGACGGTTTGCTTTATTTGGATAAGGAAGTGGCGACAGCTCCGGAATTCTATCCGAACATATTATTACGTAAGCTAATGATTGGACGTAAGGAGGTTAATCTGGGGGATTATTATACCGATGGTGGCAAAGCGTTAAGTTTTAAAGGAGCGAAGGCTTCTTTTTCCCTTTCTTTTGTTGTTCCAGACTTTCTTACTGGAGGGGATGTGGAGTACTCCTATATGCTGGACGGATTTGATAAAGACTGGACCTCGTTTAGTAGTATAAATGAAGCATCGTATCTAGAAATACCTTCGGGTAGCTATGTTTTAAAGGTCCGTTATAAGAAAGATGTATTTAATACGGAATATAAGGTGTTTTCTATCCCTTTGTACATTCTTCCACCTTGGTATCTTTCTACGGTAGCCTATGTCATTTACTTGCTGTTTTTCATATTAATAGCCGGTTATCTGATTCATTTATTAAGAAAATATTTTCTCCAGAAGCGTATGATGCAGCGGCTGTTGACAGCAGAAAGCAATGAAGCTCTACCGGAGTCCGCCAGTCTTAATCGTGAGTTACTGAATCGCTTTACGTCCATTTATCGCTCTTGTGATCAGCTGCGTGCGGAAAATCTCCCTTATGAACAGCGTCTCAGAATTATGGAGCAGGTACACGAGACGGTTATTGCAACTCTTTTCCGTCCAGGAACTTTGGCTGTAGAAGAACTTAAGTCATTTTTCCCTACGGAATATGCGATTACTGGTTGTATGTGCATGAAAGAGCTCTCTATAGAAGTCTTGCATGTGTTGGAAGGACAGGGCGTTGATATATCTTCTGTAAAACTTGCTATACCAGAACACTTTGTTTATCCTGTTTATAAGAATGCTTTACGCTGTATGCTCTATTGGTGTTACCTTTATATTGGCGGAGTAAAACATAAGTCGGATATTGTAGTGGATGTAAAGGAAGAGGAAGGACAGATGTTGCTGCAGTTCTCTACTGTAGATGATACTCTGAAGGAATTATATAAGCAACTTTCCGGTTCGGAAGAAGAGGGAAGAAGAGATAGTAAGGAAACAGAAGAGGCGATAACTACCCGCCAATTACTGTTTTCTGTGCAAGCGGCTTTGAGACAGCTGCATGTCACGCTCCACTATGCCGACAGAGAAAAGGATCATTTATTGACGTTAGCCTTTGAACCGGCTATCATCAAAGAGACTGAAGAGCATGGGAAGAAAACGGTTCTTCTGCTGGAGGATAGGGATGAAATGGTATGGCTGATAAGTGATCTCCTAGCAGATGAATTTGTTGTTTGTCCGGTGAAAAGTGTACAACTTGCATTTGAAGAAATACGTAGATCAGCTCCTGCTTTGTTACTAGTTGATATGTTGATGTATGCAAAAGCAGAGAGTGACTTCCTGGAATATGTGAATAAGAATCGTACTCAACTTTCGAAAACGGCATTTATTCCAATGTTAAGTTGGAAAGTAAGTTCGTCCATTCAGCGTGAATTGATTATGTGGGCTGATTCATATATTGTACTTCCTTATGATATTATATTTTTGAAAGAAGCCGTCAATAAAGCTATTTACGGTACTCGGGAGGCAAAGCAGATTTATATGGAAGAGCTTGGTGACTGGGCCGGACGCATTGTTTGTACTACAGAAGAACAGGCGGATTTTATCCGGAAACTGTTACAAGTGATAGAACAAAATCTTGACCAGGAAGAATTGGGATCAACCTTAATTGCCGACCGCATGGCGATGAGTCCGCGTCAATTCTATCGCAAGTTTAAAGAAATATCCAATGCGGCTCCCAGTGACTTGATAAAGAGTTATCGGATGGAGAAGGCTGCACGATTGTTGCAGAATGAAGAACTTTCTATTCAGGATGTTATCGCTGAAGTTGGTATTTCCAGCCGTTCCTATTTTTATAAAGAGTTTACCCGCCGATTCGGAATGACGCCGAAAGATTATCGGGAGCAACTCCGATAATGCTATCCCCACTATCTTATTCTTTACTAATTGAGTTTTATGGATGTATTACCCGAATCCTTAGATCAGTAATTCCGGATAATTAAGTCTTTCGAGGTCCTTATTTATTCGTTCCACTATAGTTGGGTGTAAGAGGAACTATAGTGCTTCTTGCGTCCAACTATAGTGGAACGAAAGGAAAACTACAGTAGAACGAATGAATTTGGACTGATAAGAAATTAGTTTTTCAAAGTCTTTCGGTTAATGATTCGGGATTCCTTCATTCCTTCTGTTCTTTGGTCGTTTGGGTGACAGATATATTTGAATTCATGTCTGTATAGATTTTATTTACTACTGCTTACGAATAAACTTTTTAATAAAAGTGGCGAAAAGGCGGCTATTATAACTTGATACAATGTGCGCAAACTTGTGCTCTGTTTGTGCGCAAATGAATGCTATGTGTTGATATATAGATGTTTATAATGTGCTTTATTTCTCCTTTCTGTTCTATGAATGAGCATTTTTATTTTGACATAATTTTGTCACTTCTGCGGAATATTCTTAATATTAAAAGTTTTTAATTTGCCTCCGCTTATAAGAATATATAGGCGATTGATAACCTTAGTATTAATTAAAAAAAACAAAGTAACATGAATTTGTTTGAAATGGAAAAACATCACACAAAGACATTGTGGCTATTGGCATTACTGCTAACATTTAGTACAGTAGTGTGGGCACAAGGTACTCCTGTAACAGGGCGTGTGTCTGATGAAAAAGGCGAATTGCTCATTGGAGTGAGCGTTCAGGAAAAAGGTACTACGAATGGTACCATAACAGACACCAATGGTCAGTATAATCTGAAACTGACGAGTAACAATCCCATTCTTATCGTATCCTATATAGGATATAAATCACAAGAGGTAAAAGTAGGCAAACAGAAAGTGCTGGACGTAATTCTTGCAGAAGATGTATCGTCACTGGACGAAGTGGTAGTTGTGGCTTACGGACATCAACGTAAAGTGTCGGTAGTAGGTGCGCAGTCATCTATGAAAATAGAAGATATAAAGATGCCGACAGCTAATTTATCTTCTGCTATTGCTGGACGTTTGCCGGGTGTAGTAGCTGTGCAACGTTCAGGAGAACCGGGGCATGATGATTCTGATCTTTGGATCCGTGGTATTTCTACACTGGCGGGTCAGAACTCTAAACCACTGGTATTGGTGGATGGTGTGGAACGTAGTTTCAATAATATCGACCCTGAAGACATTGAGTCGTTTACGGTGCTGAAAGATGCTTCTGCCACAGCTGTATATGGAGTACGCGGTGCTAATGGTGTAATTCTGATTAAAACCAAACCGGGTAAGGTGGGCAAGCCGCAATTCTCAGTAGACTACTATGAAGGTTTTGTGACATTGACAAAGAAACCTGAAATGGCGGATGCCTTTACGTATATGGATGCTGCCAATGAAGCGTATATGGATACTAGAGGCAGTATGTTATATTCTCCTCAATATATTGAGGCTACGAAGAAAGCCCATGGATTACTACCGAATGATAATCCACTGATGTTCAATCCTTATTTGTATCCGAACGTTGATTGGATGAACGAATTATTCAATGACTGGGGACATAATCGTCGTGTAAATGTAAGTGTGCGTGGTGGTGTACCTAATGCCACTTACTACGTTTCATTGAGTTATTATAATGAAAAAGGTCTGACACGTACCGCTGAAATGGAGAACTATGATGCTAACATCCGTTACGACCGCTACAATTATACCGCCAATTTGAACTTGAAGCCAACAGAAACGACTACTATTGATTTGGGCTTCAATGGTTTCCTTTCTATGGGTAACTATCCGCAGCAATCTACCAGTGACTTGTTTGCGTCAGCCATGGAGATTAATCCAGTCTATTTGCCGTTAATGATGCCTGATGGTTCTGTACCAGGTATCTCTACCAATGGTGACCTCCGTAACCCGTATGCCGATTTGACTCGTCGTGGTTACAAAAATGAAGCAAGAAATCAGTTGAACTCCAACATTCGTTTGACGCAAGACCTTGGTTTCTGGAAGTGGAGTAAAGGGCTTACCGCCTCTGCCATGTTGGCTTTCGACGTGCATAACAGTCGTGACCTGAAGTATAACAAACGTGAAGATACTTACAATTTTGCCGGAACTAAAGACGAAAACGGATTGTGGAATGATGATGTATTTGATGCAGATGGCAATTATCGGTATGCACTGACCTATACAGGACATAAAGATCTTGCATTTGACCAAGGCGCTTCCGACTCTAGAAGTACTTACTTTGAAGCTTCTTTAAATTACGACCGTTCGTTCGGTTTGCATCGGATAGGTGGTCTTTTGCTTTATAACCAGAAGATTTACCGTTTGAGTTCTGACAATCTGATCGGTTCTTTGCCCTATAAGCAACAAGGCTTGGCTGCCCGTGCTACTTATTCCTGGAACGACCGTTATTTTTTCGAGGCAAACCTTGGGTATAATGGTTCCGAGAACTTCAGTCCAGAAAAACGTTTCGGTTTCTTCCCTGCATTTGGTCTTGGCTGGGCTATCTCTAATGAGGCTTGGTGGGAATCTTTACAAGAAACTGTTTCTTACTTTAAAGTGCGTTATACAGATGGCTTAGTTGGTACGGATGCTGTAACAGGACGGCGTTTTATGTACCTAGACCAGATGGCGAGTGTAGATGGTTATCGTTTTGGCGACCAGAATAACGGTGTTGGTGGTTGGGGGTTCAGCAAGTACGGAGCCAATGTCGGTTGGTCTACTTCCCGCAAGCAAGACTTAGGTGTTGACTTAAAATTTTTCAAAGACAATCTTTCGCTGACATTAGATATCTTTAAAGAACATCGTAAAGACATCTTTATTACCCGACGCGTTATTCCTGATTATTCTGGATTCGTAGAAATGCCTTATGCTAATTTGGGAGTGGTAGACAATAAGGGTTTTGAAGCTACATTGGAATATACACAGCAACTCGGTAAGAAATGTTTCCTGACTGTCCGTGGTAACTTCTCATGGAATGAAGATAAAATTATAGAGAACGATGATCCCCGGGTACAGTATCCGTGGATGGAAAAAAGAGGAACGAACGTGAACGGACGTTGGGGATGGATCGCCGAAGGGTTATTCACTAGTGAAGAAGAGATCATGGACCATGCCAAGCAGTTTGGTGAAGGGCATCCGGGACAGATTTCGAAAGTGGGTGATATCAAATATAAGGATTTAAATGGTGACGGAGTAATTGACGATTATGATAAATGTCTGATAGGTCAGGGTGACGTACCTAAGATTTATTATGGTTTCGGTGCAGATTTACAATTAGGTGATTTCTCTGTCGGTGCGCTCTTTGCCGGAAATGCCAAGGCAGACCGTTGTTTGGGAGGCAATGCCATGTATCCTTTTAATGATGGTTCAGGTATTACGAACTTGTTTGCAAACATTACTGACAGATGGTCTGCTGACAATCCGACTAATCAGGATGTATTCTATCCTCGTTTGCATCATGGAAACAATGCGAATCAAAATAATATGAAAACCAGCACATGGTGGCAGAAAGATGTCAGTTTCCTGCGTCTGAAACAGTTGACTATTGCTTACCAACTCCCGAAGAAGTTGATTAATCAAACATTCCTGAAGAGTGCGCGTATTTATGTGATGGGCACCAACCTATTGACATTCTCTAAGTTCAAATTATGGGATCCGGAGTTGAATACCAATAATGGTACTGCTTATCCTAATGTACGTACTTATTCAGTAGGTGTGAATGTAAGTTTTTAATAATAATCAGTTAGCAAGAAGGATATGAAAAATATATTTAAAATAGGAACTTTGGCGCTGTGTTTGGCGGTCGGACTTAGTTCGTGCAATGATTTCTTCGATGCAATCCCCGGTGAACAATATGACTTGGAGGATACGTTTACTAATCGCTCGAAGACAGAACAGTTTTTGAATAACGTGTATAATTATGTGCCCGATGAAACATTAGAACGTTTTGCAAGGAATACGATGTCGGGGATCTGGACAACCGGTTCGTTGGAATGCAAGCTTTCATGGGACGGAAATAATGGTAGCGAATGGGCTTCCGGAGCCACCTATGCAGGTTCCTCATGGATAAACTTCTGGTACATCGAGTATTATAAAGGAATTTCTCGTGCCAGTACATTTATCATGAATGTAGACCGTTGTTTGGAAGCTTCGGCCGCACAACGCAAACAGTGGAAAGCGCAAGCCAGAGCTTTGCGTGCTTTCTATTACTTCATGATTTTCCGTTCCTACGGTCCATTTGTGATTTTGGGGGAAGAACCGATTCCATTGGATATTTCTACTGCTGAACTGCTGAAAGAACGTAATACGGTAGATGAATGTGTGGATTTTATGGCGAAGGAATTTGATGATGCGGCAAATGAGCTTCCTGATAGATATGACGGATCCAATTTGGGACGTATAGACAGAGCTGCATGTAAAGCTTTCAAAGCGAAAATGTTGTTGTATGCGGCAAGTCCGCTATTCAATTGTAATCCCGATTATGCCGCCATCGTTAATCCGGAAAGTGGCAAGCAACTCTTCCCGCAAGATAAATCGCAGGAAAAAGCGAAATGGGAGGCTGCTCGTGATGCTTACAAAGAATTCTTTGATGAATACGGTAACACTTTCTCTTTATATACGGAGAAAACAGCCGATGGAAAGATTGATTTCTATGAATCTTATAGAAAAGTGACATCGGGAGTTTTGTACGGCACAGAGAATAAAGAACAGATTTTCATTCGCTTGGCAGACCATGATTACCGGGCTTACGAGACCACGCCTTATCACAAGGGGTACGATGATAATAATGGTGCTTTGAGAGGTGGTCTGGGATTTGGTGTACCTCAGGAAATGGTGGACTTGTACTTTATGAAAGACGGTCGCCGGATTGTTGACGATACGAACTATAAAGAATATGAGGGGGTACCTTCTAATGAATATTTGGGATGGTCGAGTGACTATACTGACGAAGTAGTTCCTTCCAGAACCTATTTCAAGAGCAATTTGAATCAAACATTGAAACAATGGGCTAATCGCGAACCGCGTTTTTATACGAACATTACATTCCATGGTTCTACTTGGTTGAAGACAGATACTCCGCGTGGAGAAATAACCACAGAATTGACTTATAACGGTAATTCCGGTTATGCTAATGCCAATTGGGATGCCCCTTACACAGGTTATGGTATGCGTAAAATGGCTTCAAAAGAAGGACGTAGCGGGGCTAACAGGCATTGTGCAACTTTGCTTCGTTTGGCTGACATGTACTTGGGATATGCTGAAACGTTGAGCGCTTGTGACCAACGTAATGAAGCGATTAAGTATGTAAATAAGATACGCGCCCGTGCTGGTATTCCTGGATATGGTGCGGTAGGTACTACGGACGATAATGGATTTGCATGCATTCCTTATGAAGATACACGTGACGGAGTGGACAAACGTATTCATCGTGAACGTTTGGTTGAGCTGATGTTCGAATGGAATCACTTCTTTGATGTACGTCGTTGGAAAGTAGCCGATATGGCTGTAGGCGATGATTGGATTTATCCTAAATATCATAGAGGTGGAGAAGGCGGACCTATTCATGGTATGGCTTTCCGTTCGGATGCTCCTGCATTTTTTGAGAAGGTAGTAGTAGAAACACGTACATTTTTGCCTAAACATTACCTCTTCCCGATTCCTGACGAAGATGTACGTCGTAATCCGAAGATGGTACAAAATCTGGGATGGACAACGGAGTAATATACTTCGGATGTCCGATCTGCGAATGAATGAAAGAAATTAATGAAAAGAAAAACAATGAAGATACCTCAAATAAGATGTAGCGATGTGAATGCAGTGAAGAGAATCATTTTTCTTTGGGTGCTGCTAATTCCCTTTTGTCTGGCAGGATGTTCGTCCGACGATGATGAAGGAGATAATGGAGAAGAAGGTCCGAACGAAGATGCTCCGGTTTCTTATGTACTTGGTTCGGGTAACACGAATATGCCCTCCAGTGGTACAATTATAGCGCAATATGCTGATGCTCCTGTCGGTTCGGAAATCAGACGTTTGGTAGACGATAATGCTGACACGAAGTATGTTACTTATCATAGTAGTTTCAACATCACTTGGAATGGAAATAGTAGTAAGGCTGTCACTGCCTATTCGTTGACCTCGGCTGCCGATACTCCCGAAATGGACCCGAAAGATTGGACACTCTATGGTTCTAATGATAATACTACGTGGACAGAACTGGATGCGCAGACAAACCAACTTTTTGCAGCGAGAAAAGAAGAGAAAAGCTATGAAGTGGATAATGCAACTTCCTATCGTTACTACAGACTTTCTGTTGAAGCGAACAATGGTGGTGCTGCCACGCAGATAGCTGAATGGAAACTGGTGGCCATGCGTTCATATACGGAGAATATCAACGACTTGATTGCTAGTAAAGGTTCCAGTACGTTTAGTGCGATAACTCCGATGGGCAGACAGCATGAGAATGACAGAGAAGCTACGGCAGCAGACTTGAAATGGCTTGCCGATCCTGCTGAAGAACCTGAACCATTTGGAGATGGTGGGACGAAGATGGCTTGGAATACATTCAATGTTGTATCCATTTATCCAAATGGAAATCCTGTGATGTCTGATGTAAATCAGCGTTGGGTAGGTGACTGCTGTGCTTGTGCGGTGATTGCTTCGATGGCATACCTCTATCCCCGTTTCGTAAAACACATTATCAAGGATAATATGGACAAAACATACACAGTTACTATGTATGACCCGAAAGGAAAACAAATATCAGTTGGTGTAGGTGGCGACTATTTTATCGGTAATAGTGGCGATTTAGGTGCCTTAGGCGGCAGAAATAAAGAAGTCACTTGGGCTACGATTCTCGAAAAGGCTATGATTAAGTGGAATCAGATCTATCAAGGTAGTTCTAATGTCGGTGGTATTGGTACTGAATATGTTTCTGCTATCTTTACCGGCGACGGGGAAAGTGTAGGTTTCGGTGCAAATGCATTGATTGCCGAAGACTTGCAACGCGCGGTGGAAGTGTCGCTCAAACAAGGTAGACTGGTGATCGGTGGTTTTACAAGAAGCGGTGAACAGGTAGATCAAAACTGGCAGACGACCAGTGGGCATGCGTTTACGTTTATCTTGCCGGATGATAATACTCATCTTTTCAAGATGCGGAATCCTTGGGGAGGTACTACCGACGGTGTGATGAAAGTGAAGGATGACGGACGGATTCCGCCGATGATCGACTTACGTATTTGTGCGCCGGGAGCAGCCAAGAATTATGGAGTGGGACCGGACTTGGGAGGATATATACCTAATTTCTAATTTCAAATCTTAAAAGAAAAACATCATGAAGAAACTTATTTATATAATGTTGTCGTTGTGTTGCCTGGTTTTTTATAGCTGTGGCATGACGGAACCTTGGAAAGACTGGGAACATGAAGGTGACATGAGTGCAGACCGCTTGCGTCCTTCAGAAGTAAAAGAACTGCTGTGTGCGGCAGACGGATGGAAAATGATTTATCAAGGAATAACGTTCTACTTTCAGTTTGATGAAGAAGGAAATGTAGCATCGGATTCAGACGAAACGTTGTTGAAGAATGAGGTTGGAACAGATTATTCTCTGGATTTCCAAGGGGAAAAAGCGGTGTTGCTTACCTTGCTGAATGGAGGAATGCTACAATATTTGAACGAAAACTCGGAGACGACATTTGTCATTACGGGGTATTCTGATTCACAAATTACAGCTGTAGGACAGACGCATGGCAAAGAAATGATCTTGACTCCGGTCTCAACTGCAGCTTTGCAACAAGCTAAGGAGAGAAAACGATTGGCTATTATTGCTTACAATAAAGCACAGGCCATGGATTTGCTTAAAGGAGAGTTGAATAACGGTGTATTTCGTAGGTCATCCTCTTCTTTCCTTGCACACTATTTGATTATTTGCGACGAGAGCAATAATTGGAAAGTGAAGATTTCTGCAATAGATAACGGTGTGGTAAAACACACAGAGTATCCGATGATAATTGATACAACGAATGATGAAAATGCAGTGTTGACTTTGGGTAGCAATGTGACGGTAGATGGGATAAGTTTGAATAAACTCTATTATAACTATTTGAATGGTGAAATTGAAACTGACAATGCTAATGTTGTATGTGATACTCGGAAAGCCTCTGATATTGCAGCATGGTATGCAGATGGTTGGAAAACCCATATAGTAGATCAGGATGAGATTCATGCGGACTTTAAGGGAATCTTCCACTCTGGTGTGGAGTTTGATGATCGTAATCCGAGAAATTTGATTGCTTGTCCGTGGAGTGGTATGGGATCTTATATTGGCTTTGCGGTTACTATGACAGCAGATAATGCTACTGGTCGTATATTCATCAGCTTGGGCGAACCATATGATTTATTCGGATGGAATAATAATCCGGCTGATTATAACCGTGTACAGCAGGATTACAGTAAATTCCTCTCTTTCTGTGTTTCGGAAGACGGCTTCTATTGGAGTTATGATGACAACGACAATATGGTGTATGTGCTAAGTGCTACAGGTGAGCGTTGGTTTAGAATGAAGAAGTAACCAGTCTTTGAAAAAAGCAAGAAAGTAAACAGAACATAATCTCGATTACTTTCTTGCTTTTGTTTTTGTTTGTACTCTATTTGTATTTTTTTTATGGGCAATTATTTGATTATTAGTAATTTAATTTGTGCTCTGTTTGACTCCTAGTTCTCTACTCTGACATTCTCGTCCGGACGTGCTTTTTGTCACGTTAGAGTATAGTTATTAATTTTCTATTGCGTTAATTTGTAACGTGAATAATAACACTCGCTAATCTAATATTAATAGTTTAACTCTTAGTATCATGAATAAACAGAAACTACTGTCTATCACAATGACCCTGCTATTGGGAGTCTCTTCTGTTTTTGCACAAAAGCAGCCGGTGGATTACGTGAATCCCCTGATGGGAACCGACTCCAAAATTTCGCTCTCCAACGGAAATACTTATCCTGCCATCGCACTTCCCTGGGGGATGAACTTCTGGATGCCGCAGACCGGAAAGATGGGCGACGGCTGGGCTTACACGTATGCTTCTGACAAAATCAGAGGTTTCAAGCAGACCCATCAGCCCAGTCCCTGGATCAATGACTACGGACAGTTCTCCATCATGCCGATGACCAAACAGCTGAAGATAGATCAGGACAGTCGTGCTTCCTGGTTTTCGCACAAAGCAGAGAAAGCAACTCCCTATTATTATAGCGTTTATCTGTCAGAGTATAACATGACAACGGAGATTGCCCCGACAGAGCGTTGTGCATACTTCCGTTTCACGTTCCCCGAAGCATCCGATGCTTATGTGGTAATAGATGCCTTCGACCGAGGTTCGTATGTGAAAGTGATTCCTGAGGAAAATAAGATTATAGGTTATACGACACGCAATAGTGGCGGTGTTCCACAAAATTTCAAGAACTACTTTGTGATAGAGTTCGACAAGCCTTTTACATTTAATAAAGTATGGGCGGACTACCATCTGGTAGAGACGCATCTTGAACTGCAATCCAATCATGTAGGTGCTGCCATCGGTTTTTCGACAAAGAAAGGCGAGCAGGTGCATGCCAAAGTGGCTTCCTCATTCATCAGCCCCGAACAGGCGGAACTGAATCTGAAAGAAATCGGAAACAAGACATTCGAACAGACCAAGGAAGCCGGACGTAAAGCTTGGAATGACGTACTGGGACGTATCAAAGTCGAAGACGATGATGAGAACCGGATGCGTACCTTCTATTCTTGTCTGTATCGTTCGGTATTATTCCCCCGTATGTTCCATGAAGTGAATGCGAAGGGTGAAACCGTACATTACAGTCCTTATAACGGTGAAATCCGTCCGGGCTATATGTTTACCGATACCGGATTCTGGGATACATTCCGTTGCCTGTTCCCCTTCGTCAATCTGGTATATCCTTCGATGGGCGAGAAGATGCAGGAAGGACTGTTGAATACATACCTTGAAAGCGGATTCTTCCCCGAATGGGCAAGTCCGGGACATCGTGGTTGTATGGTCGGAAACAATTCGGCTTCTGTAGTGGCAGATGCTTTCATGAAGAACGTGACCAAGGCAGATGCAGAGAAAATGTATGAAGGTTTGCTCAAGGGAGCCAACAGTGTACACCCGAGAGTTTCTACAACAGGACGTCGTGGATACGAATATTATAATAAACTGGGCTATGTACCTTACGATGTGAAGATTAACGAGAATGCTGCCCGTACGCTGGAGTATGCATACGATGACTGGTGCATCTACCGTATGGGTGAAAAGTTAGGCCGTCCGGCGGAAGAACTGGAAGTTTATAAGAAAAGAAGCCAGAACTATCGCAACCTGTTCGATCCGGAGACTAAACTGATGCGCGGAAAGAATGCTGATGGAACTTTCCAGACTCCTTTCAACCCGTTCAAATGGGGAGATGCCTTTACCGAAGGAAACAGCTGGCACTATACGTGGTCTGTATTCCATGATGTACAGGGACTGGCCGATCTGATGGGCGGAAGAAAGATGTTTGTCAGCATGCTCGATTCAGTATTCAACCTTCCACCGATATTTGATGATAGCTATTATGGAGGTGTGATTCATGAAATCCGTGAAATGGAGATTGCTAACATGGGGAACTATGCGCACGGCAACCAGCCTATCCAGCACATGATTTACTTGTATAACTATGCAGGCGAACCTTGGAAAGCCCAGTACTGGCTGCGTGAAGTGATGAACCGCCTTTACTTTGCCACTCCCGACGGCTATTGCGGCGATGAAGACAACGGACAGACTTCTGCCTGGTACGTGTTTACTGCTTTGGGCTTCTATCCGGTATGTCCGGGCAGCAATGAATATGTGATGGGTGCTCCTTATTTCAAGAAAGCGACGATCACACTGGAGAACGGCAAGAAGCTGGAAATCTCCGCTCCCAAGAACAGTGATGACAATCGTTACATCCGTTCGCTGAACTATAACGGCAAGAACTATACAAAGAATTATCTGAATCACTTCGACTTGCTGAAAGGTGGACGTCTGGTATTTGATATGGATAATAAACCGAATAAAGGAAGAGGTATTAACGAATCCGATTTCCCCTATTCCTTCTCTCGTGATAAAAAGTAAGCAGGTATGAATAAGATGAAAAAGAAAGTATTGATGATGACTATGGCGGCGGCAACCTTGTCTGCCGTAGCTCAGCAACCGGTAGATTACGTTAATCCGATTATCGGAACCAATGGTATGGGGCATACTTTTCCCGGTGCCTGTACACCTTTCGGATGGGTACAATTGAGTCCGGACACAGATACAATACCACATAATATAAACGGTGCATATCAGAAAAACGCTTATGAGTATTGTGCCGGTTACCAGTATCGGGACAAGACCATTGTCGGTTTCAGTCACACCCACCTCAGCGGTACGGGACATTCGGACTTGGGAGATATCCTGCTGATGCCTGCTGTCGGTGATCTGAAGCTGAACCCCGGACGGGCGGATCATCCGGAAGAAGGATACCGTTCGCGTTTCAGTCATGCCACCGAAAAAGCAACTCCCGGATATTATGAGGTAATGCTGGACGACTATGGCATTAAAGCTCAGATGACTGCCACACAGCGGGTCGGTGTACATAAATATACGTTCCCGAAAGGAAAAGACGGTCATCTGATCCTGGACTTGGTGCATGGCATCTATAATTATGACGGCAAAGTATTGTGGGCAAATCTGCGGGTGGAAAATGATACATTACTGACAGGATATCGTATCACTAACGGATGGGCACGCACGAATTATACCTATTTTGCTATTTCCTTGTCACAACCGATCAAGGACTACGGTTATAAGGATAAGCAAAAGGTACTGTACAACGGATTCTGGCGTCGCTTCAACATGGAAAAGAATTTTCCCGAAATCACCGGACGTAAGATTGTTGCCTATTTCAACTTCGATACGGCTGAAGACCCGGAACTGGTTGTGAAAGTAGCGCTTTCGGCAGTCAGTACGGAGGGGGCTGTTAAAAATCTCCGTGCCGAAGCTTCCGGAAAAAGCTTTGAACAGCTGGCTGAAGCTGCCCGGACAGACTGGAACAATGAGCTAGATCATTTCGAAGTAGAAGGTACCCCCGACCAGAAGGCAATGTTCTATACTTCGCTTTATCATACCATGATTAATCCGTCCGTATATATGGATGTGGACGGTTCTTATCGTGGTTTGGATCACAATATCCATCAGGCCAAAGGATTTACTAACTATACGATTTTCTCGCTTTGGGATACATACCGTGCGGAACATCCGTTCCTCAATCTGGTGAAACCGGAACGCAATGCGGATATGGTAGAATCTATGATCAAGCATGAGCAGCAGAGTGTACACGGCATGTTGCCGGTCTGGAGTCTGATGGGAAATGAGAACTGGTGTATGAGCGGTTACCATGCCGTATCGGTGTTGGCGGATGCCATCACCAAAGGAGTCTTTTCGAATGCTGACGAGGCGTTGGCGGCGATGGTCAGTACCTCTACCGTACCTTATTACGAAGGAGTAGCCGATTATATGAAGCTGGGCTATATCCCCTTGGACAAGAGCGGTACGGCAGCTTCTTCCACGCTGGAATATGCCTATGACGACTGGACTATTTATCAGACGGCATTGAATGCGGGTAATAAAGAACTGGCCGAAACGTATCGGAAGCGTGCTCTGAACTACCGTAATATCTATGATACAAGTATCGGCTTTGCCCGTCCCCGCTATAGTGATGGTACATTCAAAAAAGAGTTCGATGTGTTGCAAACTTATGGTGAAGGCTTTATCGAAGGTAATTCATGGAACTTCTCCTTCCACGTACCGCATGATGTGTTTGGTATGATGGATCTGATGGGAGGAGAAAAGACATTCGTGCAGAAGCTGGACGAACTCTTCTCCATGCATCTGCCGGAGAAGTATTATGAACATAATGAGGATATTACGGAAGAATGCCTGGTGGGCGGATATGTGCATGGCAATGAGCCGAGCCATCATGTTCCTTATCTGTACGCATGGACTTCGCAACCGTGGAAGACGCAGTATTGGCTGCGTGAGATTCTGAACAAGATGTACAAGAATGACATCAATGGACTGGGAGGAAATGATGATTGCGGACAGATGTCGGCATGGTATCTATTCTCTGTCATGGGTTTTTATCCGGTTTGTCCGGGCACAGATCAGTACGTGCTGGGTGCACCTTATCTGCCCTATGTCAAATTGAAGCTTCCCAATGGGAAAACATTAGAGATCAAGGCACCCGGTGTCAGCGACAAGAAACGTTATGTGCAGTCGCTGAAACTGAATGGAGTATCTTATGATAAAATGTACATCACACACGCGGATATCCTGAAAGGAGGCGTACTGGAATTTAAAATGGCGTCATCGCCGAATAAACGTCGGGGATTATCAGCTGAGGATAAACCTTACTCATTAACGAACGGAATCAATTAACAGCATCAATAAATAATCAAGAAAAGAATATGAAAAAGAGACATTTGGTATATGCAATTGGCCTGATAGTGGGCATGGGAGCTTGTGCGGCAAGTGCGAAGAAGCAGGCAGAATCCAAACCGGACGTATGGAAAAGCTACAATGTAGGAACGATCTTGTTTGAAGATAAAGCTCCGGAAACGAAAGGTTCGGACATTTATCACCGGATTATTCCGGATGCGGAGTCTTATATCAAGGAGCAGGCCCGTACTGTATTGGCCACTCTTTACAATTCGCCGGAAGACAGCATCACTCCGGTGAGCAAGATACATTATACACTCGAAGACATCGAAGGTATTTCTGCCAAAGGTGGTGGTAATGGAGATGTTACGATCTTCTACAGTACTCGTCACATTGAAAAGTCATTTGCTGAAAACGATACAGCCAAGTTGTTCTTTGAAACACGTGGTGTACTGCTGCATGAACTGACTCACGCGTACCAGCTGGAACCACAGGGAATCGGCTCTTACGGAACCAACCGCGTATTCTGGGCATTTATTGAAGGAATGGCAGATGCCGTACGTGTGGCTAACGGCGGATTCGACGGACCGAATGCACGTCCGAAAGGAGGAAACTATATGGATGGCTATCGCACGGCAGGCTATTTCTTTGTTTGGCTGCGCGACAACAAAGACCCCGAATTTTTACGTAAATTCAACCGGAGTACACTGGAAGTGATTCCCTGGTCGTTTGACGGAGCCATCAAGCATATCTTAGGAAAAGAATATAGTATAGACGAATTATGGCATGAATATCAGGTTGCCGTAGGTGATATACAGGTATAATGTGAATAGATATGGTTAATAAAGTAGGAAGAAAAAGATTGTTTTTGGTTTGGTCGTGTCTGGTGAGTATCTTGCCGGGCATGGCTCAAACTGAAAAGCTGACGGACTATGTGAATCCGTTTGTCGGTACGGATGGTTACGGAAATGTCTATCCCGGTGCACAGATTCCTTTCGGAGGAATCCAGATGAGTCCCGATACGGACAGCCGTTTCTACGATGCAGCTTCCGGATACAAATACAACCATCTGACGCTGATGGGATTTAGTCTGACGCATTTGAGCGGAACGGGGATTCCGGACTTAGGCGATTTTCTGTTTATACCGGGAACGGGGGAAATGAAACTGGAACCTGGTACGCATGAAGACCCCGATAAAGGCTACCGTTCGCGTTACTCGCATGATAAAGAGTGGGCTTCCCCCAATTATTATGCTGTGGAACTGGCAGACTATGGAGTGAAGGCCGAAATGACTTCCGGTGTGCGCAGCGGTATGTTTCGCTTTACTTATCCTGAGTCGGACAGTGCATTCATCATGATTGACATGAATCATACGTTGTGGCAATCCTGCGAATGGTCCAATCTGCGTATGATAAACGATTCGACTATCACCGGCTACAAACTGGTGAAAGGGTGGGGACCGGAACGCCATGTATACCTGACAGCTACTTTCTCAAAGAAACTGACCGGACTGCGCTTTATGCAGGACAAGAAGCCGGTGATTTATAATACTTCCCGGTTCCGCAGCTCTTACGAAGCCTGGGGAAAGAATCTGATGGCTTGTCTCTCTTTTGATACGAAGGCAGGAGAAGAGGTGATTGTGAAAACTGCTGTTTCGGCAGTCAGCACAGATGGCGCCCGGAATAATATGAAGGAACTCGACGGATTGACTTTCAACGAGTTGAAGGCGAAAGGGGAAGCACTTTGGGAAAAGGAACTCGGAAAATATACGTTGACTGCTGACCGAAAGACAAAGGAAACGTTTTATACTTCCGCCTATCATGCAGCCCTGCATCCTTTTATCTTTCAGGATTCGGACGGACAATTCCGTGGCTTGGACAAGAACATAGAAAAGGCGGAAGGCTTCACGAACTATACGGTGTTTTCCCTTTGGGATACGTATCGGGCTCTGCACCCTTGGTTTAACCTGGTTCAGCAAGAGGTGAATGCGGACATTGCGAATTCTATGTTGGCTCATTATGACAAGAGTGTGGAGAAGATGCTTCCTGTCTGGTCTTTCTACGGCAATGAAACTTGGTGTATGATTGGCTATCATGCCGTTTCGGTGTTGGCAGACATGATTGTGAAAGAGGTGAAAGGCTTCGATTATGAGCGTGCCTACGAAGCGATGAAGACCACAGCGATGAATCCGAACTACGACTGTCTGCCGGAGTATCGTGCTATGGGATATGTACCTTTCGACAAGGAGGCCGAGTCCGTTTCTAAAACGCTGGAGTATGCTTATGATGATTATTGCATCGCACAGGCAGCCAGGAAATTAGGCAAAGAAGACGATTACCGTTATTTCCTCAACCGTGCCTTGTCTTATCAGACATTGATTGATCCCGAAACGAAATATATGCGCGGACGCGACAGTAAAGGAGACTGGCGCACCCCGTTTACTCCGGTTGCCTATCAGGGTCCGGGATCGGTACATGGCTGGGGAGACATTACAGAAGGGTTCACCATGCAATATACCTGGTATGTGCCGCAAGACGTGCAAGGATATATCAATGAAGCCGGTAAGGAACTGTTCCGCAAGCGGCTGGATGAGCTTTTCACGGTAGAACTGCCGGATGATATTCCCGGCGCGCATGATATTCAGGGACGTATCGGTGCCTATTGGCATGGAAATGAGCCTTGCCATCACGTTGCTTACCTTTACAATTACCTGAAGGAACCTTGGAAATGCCAGAAATGGATACGCACCATCGTGGACCGTTTCTATGGAAACACACCGGATGCTTTGAGTGGCAATGACGATTGCGGACAAATGTCGGCATGGTATATGTTCAACTGTATCGGCTTCTATCCGATTGCTCCGTCCAGTAATATTTATAATATCGGTTCGCCTTGTGCAGAGGCTATCACCGTCCGGATGAGCAATGGAAAAAACATTGAGATGACAGCGGATCATTGGTCGCCGGAGAACCTGTATGTGAAAGAACTGTATGTCAATGGCAAGAAGTACGATAAGTCTTATCTGACGTATGATGATATTCGTGATGGAGTAAAACTCCGTTTTGTCATGAGCAGCAAGCCTAATTACAAACGGGCGGTGTCGGATGAGGCGGTAGCTCCTTCTATTTCTTCACCGGGAAAGACTGTGAAATATTCTCATGTAATTGGTCAATAAATGACTGGTGTGTGTAAAAGGGTTGATAGAATAATAACAAATCTTTTGCACACACCGTTATTTATCAAGAATTGCCAAAGAACGGGAGTTACTGCTTATTGCACTTCTTCCTCGCGAACCATTCTTTAAACTCTGTCACCCGTGCCTTGCTCACCAATATCTTTTCAGAAATACTGGGATAGCGTAAATTGATGGACAACCGGCTGTTGAACCATAGATCAATATCTTTGATAGCTTCCCTTGAAATCAGATATTGGCGGTTGGCACGAAAGAAAAGAGCCGGGTTGAGGCATTCAGCCAGTTCGTCTAAAGTTTGTGGAAAGTAGTGTTCCGTCCCATCGGTCAGGACAGCCTTTACCTGGCAATCTTTGATGTAGAATAATTGAATCATATCTACTGAGACCGGTAACAGTTTATCCCCTTTGAGCGGAATAAGAAAATGGGTTTTGTAGTTTTCTTGTTTTTTCAGTGAATGGATCAGTTGCAGCCATTCCATGTCTTGTGAAGACTGCTTTCCGACAGAAGAACTACCGGAGGCGTTCAGGTTATTCAGTTTTTCGAAGGAGTGCTCAATATCTTCCTTTCCGATAGGTTTTAAAAGATAGTCGATGCTGTTCACCTTAAAGGCACGTAAAGCATATTCGTCATAAGCAGTAGTGAAAATGATAGGGCATGTGATACTTATATGCTCAAAGATTTCGAAGGCAGACCCGTCTGCCAGATGAATGTCCATAAACACCAGATCGGGCATCGGATGGGAACCGAACCATTCGATTGTGGAACCGATGCTGTCGAGCACAGCATCAATCTCTGCCTCCGGTTTGATTTCGTAAAGTAACGAAGTCAGGTTGCGTACAGCAGCCTTTTCATCTTCTATAATGACTGTTTTCATTGCTTTTCATCAATAAGGGGGATACATACGGTAAATTCCTCATCCTCCGTGATTTGTATATCTTGTTTAAATAGAAGCCGATAGCGTTTAGCAAGATTGACCAAGCCGATGCCTGTGCCCGGAGTCGCAGTCCATTTCGGTTGGATGGCATTGCTGACGGAAAGCTTTTCTTCTTTCTTGTTTGTCGTAATATGGATTGTAAGCGGTTTGCGATTACTGATTTCGTTATGTTTGACAGCATTCTCTATCAGCATTTGTATCGACATTGGCGGCACCCGGTATTCTTCGAGAGCCTTGTCTGTCTGTATGTCGAATTGTAGATTGTTTTCATAACGCATTTTCAATAAGAATATGTAAGCGGATGCAAACTCCAGTTCTTCCCGGAGGGTGACACTCTGCGATTCGTTATCCTGCAGGGTATAGCGTAGTACGCGGGAAAGTTCCTGAATATAATCCTGTGCTTTATCTTGGTTCTCTCGTACCAGCGAACGCAATGTATTCAGAGAATTGAATAACATATGTGGGTTGAGCTGGTTTTTCAGCACCTCGTATTGATTGCGGATATTCTCGGCTTGCAGTTGCTCATTTTCGACAAGCACGGATTGCTGGCGGCGGACGAGATAGATGATATAGCAGCTACTGGTGACGAGGCAAGCTATGATGAAGTCGCGCAAAGGATGCAGGTAGTGATGTACCATTGCATCGATAGCCGGTATGTCGAAAGACTTGTGAAGGAATACGAAAACTTGTCCCAGCAGGTTGCTGAGAATCCAGGTCAGGACAAAGGAAAGGACTATTTTAGTTCCCGTAATTTTGATGGTAGCCTGGTTGAAGTGGAACAGACGTGTGTTGACGGCGAAAAGGATCAGCAGCGAAAGGAAGGTGAAAAAGATTTCATTGGCTACGTCCATAAACTGCATTCCGGGAAAAAGCGTATGGCTCTCAAAACGGTCGAAGAGCGATACTGACTCCGGGAAATGGATGAGCACAGCCACCATTAAAGAAATGATGACTGTGAAAAGGAAGTACTTATCTTTTTTTATTGCTTTCAGTATCATGCTGCAAAGATAATTAATTTAATGCTTTTGGATGTGTGCGGTGACATACATTCCCGGTCGGAATTGCGGATTCGTCTCTTTGATGGAAGCATAGACTTCGAGTGAACGATTGGTTTCGTCCACTTTTTGTCCGATGGAGACTACTGTGCCATGGAATGTCTGTTTGCCCATTCCGTTGACTCGGAACTGTACCGGACTGCCTGTCTGCATATCTGCAAGATCTTTTTCATACGTAGTCAGGCAGAGTATCGGGGTACTTTTATCGATGATTTCGCAGAGCGCTTCTCCGGGATTGATATATTTCCCGACATTCATGGCCACGTTGGCAGCATAGCCGCTGATAGGAGTCCTTACTTCCAGCAGAGGCTGTATTCCGTCTTTAAGCAATGTCTCCGGGCTGATGCCTAAGAGTGAAAGCTGGGCGGCAGCAGCGTCCTGACGGCTTTTCATGGAGAGATAATCCGCTTTGCTTTGCTGGTATTTCTTTTGTGAGGCTGCTTGTTCGGCAGAAAGGTTCTTCTGACGTTCGAATTCGGCCTGAAGGTATTCGGTTTGTGCGTGGCTGTCCAGATACGTTTGCTGCAAGGTGATAAATTCCGGATTCTCTAATGTGGCGATAACTGCGTTTTTGGATACATATTGTCCCGGAAGTAGTGAGGTATTCTTCACTACTCCTCCCATAGTCAGAGCGATGGTTGCCTGACGTTGAGGCGGGAGGACAATCCGCCCGTTGAATGAAACTTGGTTGGGCTTTGAAGTTGCGGAAGTAATGGCGTCTACTTCCGGTTGTGCGGTCGTGTCGGCTGCAACTTCGGAGACAGGGACTGTGACGCTTTCAGTATCCGTCGTTTGCTGATTTCCTTTGCATGCTGTCAGAGCGAGCAGAAGGACAGGATAAAATATCTTTTTCATATGCTGTTTTTTTATAATTGGGATATACATTCGTTTATTTGAAGAGTTCATATTCCAGTGCGGCAATGTTGTATTGATAGACTGTTTCGATGTAACCACGGCGGATATCCCTTGCGGTTGCAATCGACTGAATATATTCGGCAATACCCGTCTCGCTTTGCTGCAACTGCAAGTTGGCAGCTTTGGTCAGTTCGTCCGCTTCTTTCAGTGCAGAAGAGGTGTAATAGCGTAAACTCTCATTATATCTGCGGAGAGAAGCTTCCAGTTCGAGTACCTTGTTTCGTAGTTCCCGAATGTTGGAGTCGGCTTGGATCTGTGCTGAAGTAGCGGCCAGGCGCGCTTGCTTCACTTTGCTCCTTTGCGGCAAGAAGTAGATCGGGAAGGATACTCCTACCATCCAGGCATTCAGGTTCTTTAACGGGAGAATGTCTTGGCGGGTATATCCTATACTGAGTTCCGGAAAGAAGTGACTTTGTTCTACATGGAGCGTTGCTTTGGCTTCATCTGCCTGACTCTGAAAATAGCGGGTATGTGCTTCGGACAAGCTTCCGTCTGTTGTTCCGGTGTAGAAGAGAGACAAAGTCGAATCCTCGGGCATGACTGGGAGGTCCGAATAGCAACTCCACTGAAAGCGTGCCAAGGCCATTTTTTCTTCTTCCTGTGCCTGAAACCAGCGATTGTGAAGGTCGGCGGCCATGGTTGTCATCATATTTTTTTCGAGTAGGGTGATCTCTCCCTGCTGGTAACGCAATTCCCCGATGCGCTGTAATTCTTTAGCCATTTTGTCTTGGTCGCGATACATGGAGCAGAGGTTGGCGGCGTATTGATAGTAGGCCCATGCCCGTTTTACTTCTGCCGTCACTTCTTTTTCTACCATTTGGCGGTAGTAGGTATTTGTTTTTATCTGCCGGTTGACTAACGCATTTTTGTAGAAAGGTGTAAGGAGTGAACCCAGGCTCTGCTCGAAAGAGAGTTCTTTGTCTTTTTTGTTTTCTCCGTTGAGTTGTCCCCACGAATAGTTGAAAGAGGTGGGAGCAGCTTCTACAATCTCTCCGCGTGTCGCTTTGGCCTGTCGGATGGCGTTAGCGGCTATTTGCAGGCGGGGATGGTTTTGCTTGGCTATTCCGATAGCCTGTTCCAGACTGATGGCTTTTGCCGGTTGTGAGGAGGCATCAAAGGGAATCAGCAGGCACATAGGCAGCAGGATGAAAAACGGCAGATGAAACTTGCTTCCCGGACGTCTCAGTGTAGCAAATGAATGGACAATCCTGTAGAATACCGGAATGATGAGCAAAGTCAGTATGGTAGAAATGATTAGTCCGCCGATGACGACTGTTGCTAACGGTCGTTGTACTTCGGCACCGGCTGATGTTGCGATAGCCATTGGGACAAAGCCCAACGATGCCACTAGTCCGGTGAGGAATACCGGACGAAGCAGATGCGGGGTTCCCCGGGTTATGATTCGGTTCGTAGTCATAGAATAGGTGTTTTGCTTACGAAGTTCATTAAAATGATTTACCATGAGAATACCATTCAGCACTGCGACGCCAAACAAGGCAATGAAGCCTACGCCTGCCGATATGCTGAAGGGGAGTCCTCGTAGCCATAGTGCGATGATGCCACCGATAAGTGATAGCGGAACAGTGGAGAACACCATCAGCGTATAGGTGATGTTCTTGAAGGCGAAGAACAATATCAGCAGAATGAGCATCAATGCTACCGGAATGACAATCATCAAGGTATTGATTGCATTCTGCAGGTTTTCGAACTGACCGCCATATTCGAAGTAGTATCCCGGTTTTAGCTTGATGTTCTTATCCAGTGTCTTTTGAATATTGGCAACGACTTGCTGAATATCCGCATCACGTACATTGACACCGATGACAATGCGTCGTTTGGTCGCATCCCTGTTGATTTGGAGCGGGCCGCTGACGAGATCGATGCTGGCTACTTCGCCAACGGGGATTTGGATTCCTTCCGAAGTGCGTACAAACAGTTTGTCGAGATTCAAATCTGCCACTTTCTCTTGGTCGAGGCGGACTACCAAGTCAAATCTCCGTTCGTTTTCAAAGACAACACCGCTCGACTCTCCGGCATACGCTGTCCGGATGATCGTGTTGAGTTCTTCGATATTGATTCCGTAACGTGCTATCTTGCTGCGATTGTATTTGACAACCAGTTGCGGAAGTCCCATCGTTTGTTCTACAATTACGTCTGCTGCTCCCGGAACTTTTTCTACATAGGCGGCAGCTTCTTTTGCCCTTTCATAGAGTTCGTGGGTGTCTTCACCGTACAGCTTGACGGCAATATCTGCTTTCGCTCCTGTCATCAGCTCGTTGAAGCGGAGTTGTATAGGTTGTGAGAAGTTAAATTCGGCGCGTTCGGCAAGCGGTTCCAGTGCTTCCTTCATCTTTTCTACCATTTCTGCACGGCTTTCTGCGCTCGTCCATTCCTTAAAAGGCTTCATGATAATCATCACATCGGCATCTTCTACCGCCATCGGGTCGGTAGGAACTTCGGCTGTCCCGATTTTGGCAACGACGTGTTTTATTTCGGGAAACTCGTCCATGAGTGTCTTTTCTGCCAACCGGGAAACTTCTATGCTTTCAGTCAGCGAACTGCCGGCAGGCAATGTCATCTGCATGGCAAAATCTCCTTCATCCAATGTCGGGATGAACTCCGCACCCAGCCGGGTGAAAAGAAACAGGGAGCCTATCAGTGCGGTAAAGGCTACGATGACGGTACGCCATTTGTAATGCAGGCAGAAGCGCAGGCCGTGTTGGTATACTTTGTTCAGCTTTTCGAAGAAGCGGTTGGCCAGTGTCGGTTTCACTACAATATGGTGTTTCAGGAAGAGCGATGCCATCATAGGCACATAGGTCAGCGACAGGATTAATGCTCCGATGATACAAAAGACCAGAGTTTTGGCCATCGGAGTGAAGTATTTTCCTTCGATTCCGTTCAACGTGAGAATAGGGAAGAAGACGATCAGGATAATCAGTACGGCAAAAGTAGCTGAGCGGACTACTCCGGAAGCTCCTTTTTCCACTTCCCGGTCCATTTCCTCGCGGCTCAGCGTCCGTCCACGGAATTGTTTTCCGTAAATGTGGGCGAGGATGCCTTCCAGTATGACAATAGAGCCGTCTACCACAATACCGAAGTCGATGGCGCCGAGGCTCATCAGATTGGCAGTGACATTGAAGATGCGCATCATGATAAAGGCGAACAGCATGGCGAGTGGGATGACGGATGCGACGATCAGTCCGGCACGTATATTTCCGAGGAAGAGGATAAGAACCAGAAAGACGATGATTGCTCCTTCAATCAGATTGTTGACAACGGTTGAAATATTCCGGTTCACCAGTTCCGAACGGTTCAGATAGGGCTCGATGCTGACTCCTTCGGGCAACAGATGCTGTATTTTCTCTACCCGCTTTTCAAGCTCTTGTGTCACTACATTGGCGTTAGCGCCTTTCAGCATCATGGCGATTCCTCCTACACATTCGCCTTCACCGTCCATTGTCATAGCTCCGAAGCGCTTGGGAGCGCCAAACCGGACGACTCCTACGTCACTGATATGTACAGGAATCCCGTTTCTGTTGGCTACCACAATTTGTTCGATGTCTTTGATATCGGTAATCATACCTTCCGAACGGATATAATAGGCGTTCTTCATTTTTTCAATGTAACTTCCGCCTGTATTCTGGTTGTTGCTGCTGAGGGCTTCGAATACTTCACCAATGGTGATATTCAATGAAAAGAGAGCATCCGGATCGACAGCTACTTCATATTGTTTCAGATAGCCGCCGAAACTGTTGATTTCTACAATGCCCGGAATGCCGGACAGCTGGCGCTTTACCATCCAGTCTTGAATGGTGCGGAGCTCCATTGCGTCATACTTCTTTTCGTAACCGGGAGCTACCTTCAATATATACTGGTAAATCTCTCCCAGTCCGGTGGTGATGGGCATCATTTCCGGTGTTCCCAGTTCGGGCGGGATTTCTCCGGATACGGTTTGTATCTGTTCGTTGATGAGTTGCCGGGCATCGAGCGTAGGAACACTCTCTTTGAAAACAACCGTTACTACGGATAAACCGAAGCGGCTGACAGAACGGATATTCTCAACATTCATTATATTGCTCATCGCTATCTCGATAGGCATGGTGATGAGCTGCTCTACCTCTTGTGGCGCAAGGGTGGGAGATACGGTTACAATCTGCACCTGATTGTTGGTTATATCGGGCACGGCGTCGATGGGCAATGTCAGCATTGCGTAGATACCTCCGATAAACAAGAAGAGGGTAGTGAGTCCTACAAACAGTTTCTTCTTGATTGAAAAACGTACAATAGCTGTAAACATGATTATCTGGGTGTTATTATTTCATGCTACAAAACTAAGGACTATCTTCATTCGTGCTTATCGGGAATGAATGAAGCGGAAAGATTGCGAGGTGAAGTGACTAAATTGCGGCTTGAATGGTTTGGGGTTCTTGATTCATTTTAAAATCTGTATCCGAGACTCACAAAGAACGAATGCATAAAGCGGAACGCAGGCATGGTCAGTTTCTTCCCTTCCACTACCATGTTGCGTCCGCCGCTATACATGTCGAAGTCGGAAAAAGTGTATCCTGCCGAAAGCGTGTATTGTTCGCCCAAGTCGAGGGTAAACATGCCTTTGATGTGATAGAATATCGCTCTTCCTCCCCGGTTCTTGACCTGGTCGAATCTTTGCGAACTCCATATCCCGGAGACGTTGGGATAGTAGCTGATGTTCAACCGCTGGTTGACGGATAGCGGGATAGTCAGCCCCGGAGAGAGGATGAAGGAAAGTCCCATATCCTTATCTTTTCCCAGTTTGAGGGCGGGGGTAGCCAACTGGATGGCGGGACGCAATGCAAAGTGATGGCAGAGCGGGCTGTCGTCATCTGAACTCCATCTCCATCTCTGGTCTTTGGATACGCCCGAATAGCTTTCGTCTTCTATGGTGTTGCAGAAAAGGAACCCCATAGTGATGCCTGCATAGGGGATAGGCAGATAAGTGATGGTCGGCTCCACTTCCCACGCCGAGTAATTGTTCAGTGCACCGGCAAGTTCCACTTTCCATACAGGTCTTTTTTCCGCTTCCTGTGCTTGTCCGCCGACTGTAAGCAACAAGCAAATAAATAAGAGTGTTGTTGTTTTCATCGTTTATAAAATATGAGTTGCTTATTCGCAGATAAAGACATGGGACATTTAGAATCTCCCTACTGATAAAGTGTTAATAAGATGAAAAGGGAGAGGAAGTACATCCGGTATCAGGAAGAAGTAGTTCCGCCATCAGTTTCAACCGTTGAAACAGAGTGTTTCATGCCTTGAAACAAAGTGTTCCAAGTAATGAAACAAAGTGTTTCTCGGCGTGAAACAAAGTGTTTCAAGCATTTGAAACTGTTTGAAACAATATATGTTAATAAATAGTAAAAGAGGATGCCATGGGGTAATATGGCATCCTCTTGGGAGACAGACCGGAAGAACTACTTTCACAAGCGGTTCTTCAGTCTGCTACCTCCATATTTAATCTGGTTAGGATTACTCTTTGAAATAATGAAATACGTAAACTATATTCGCTGAATGACAAACGTTGCTATTTCCGATGTTAATTCAATGCTTTTGTCTTCGTGCAGAATGATAAAGTTGGCACTGTGCAGAGAGTTGATATACTCCAAAGTTATTCAGCTTCGGAGAGGTGATTCAACAATGCCGCGCTTTGCCGATAGTTGTTTGATCGTTAGCCAATAAGTCATAGTGATGGTGTGATTTTAAGATGAGTAGTAATAGTATGATTGTATGACAACGCGAAGTTAATCAGTGAAATCTTCGCTTTGTTGTTTGCCTGTTCTCTTTATGCGGAGAAGGTTCCACCATGAGTAGCAGGTCCAGTAGAAAAGTTCCGGCAAGTTCAGTTGCTCTTCGATGGGAATCAGTATATGTCCACGTTCGTGAATCCCCAGTATATGTAGATTTCCGCTATAACATAATATGTAAAGATATTCTTCTTCCCGGATGACGCAGTGAATGCACTTTATAGAAAGGGGAAAAGAGTGGTAAGGATCGTCAGAAGAAAATTCTACGGAGTGGGGATTGAGCTTTCCTCGCATACCTGTAAATACGGATGCTAATTCGGTAAACTTTTCGCAATCATTCTGCTTGTGCATTTTGTGGATGACGCGGCGCAATGTTTCTTTGTCTGGTCTGTTCATGTCTCTTTAAATATTTATGATCGCTCGCATCTTGATGTATACTATGCCACGTATATAAAAGAAGTCGGGCGCTGAGTTCATATTTATCCGCTAAGAGGTAGTACCAGTACCCACAGTGTTTAATAAATACGTTCACACGCCCGACCCTACGTCGTACGCATTGAACACATTTATTGAAACACTGTTTATTTGCATTAATTAAACTTGGTACTTTTCTTAGCGCAAAAACGTTTCAATATGCCGCATTTCTCTTCGGCTTTCAAAGAACAAAGGTAAGTGAATTGTTGAGGATTGCAAAGAAAAAGGAATGAATTTTCTTGCTAAGTGTAATAAGTCTGGTAGGATATCTTTGTATGGGAGTTAGGTCTGAATAAAATACAGGGAGATTTTCAACTTCTTGGACAATGCTATCTGACCTCTTGAATGATACCATCTGATCTGCTGAACGGTACTGTCTGACAAATAGGCAAAAGAGTGCATCTGTTTTTAGTAAAAAAGGTATGTATCAAAAGTAAATAGATACTTTTAGGTCATCAGATATAAACTTGCTGGTTTGTGCGGGAAGTGTTGATATCCAGTTTGTTATCGTGATTTGTATAAGAAAATGCGGTGATGGTAAAAACTCAAATTCATTTGTCATCACTTTATCGTCACTGCTTGTCGTCACCTAGTTAATGTAATGAATAGCAATAATTTAAATGCTGAAAAACAGCCAAAGTGACGGGTGACGGCAAAAAAAACGTTTTTATCTTCTAAGAATGTATCTTTTCGAACCATTCGGCTTGGATACGAAAAGAATTGGAATTGTTATGATACGGCAAAACATTTTTTTGTTTGGGCTCGTTTATTATATAGCAAACTAAATATATATTCAGTATGAAGTCATTTATTTTAATGGTAATAACTATGGTATGTGCAATCTCGCTGGAAGCGCAGAATAAATCTTTCTACGATTTCAATGTGACGACAATTGATGGTAAGGAATTTCCGCTTTCATCTTTGAAAGGGAAAAAGGTGTTGGTAGTAAATGTAGCTTCTAAGTGTGGATTGACGCCACAGTATGCCAAACTGCAAGAGCTGTATGATAAATATAAGGATAAGAATTTTGTAATCATCGGCTTTCCGGCCAACAACTTCATGGGGCAGGAACCGGGCAGCAACGAAGAGATTGCTCAGTTCTGTTCATTGAATTATGATGTTACTTTCCCGATGATGTCTAAGATTTCCGTCAAAGGCAAAGACATGGCGCCACTCTACCAATGGCTGACGCAAAAGAAGCAGAACGGAAAAGAGGATGCACCTGTCCAGTGGAACTTCCAGAAGTTTATGATAGACGAGAACGGAAACTGGGTTGGCTTTGTTGCACCCAAAGAGAGTCCGTTCTCTGAGAAAATTGTTACTTGGATAGAGGAGGAGTAGGAACGGAAGAAGGATAAAGGGACGGAAGAAGGGATACTTTCTTCAATTCTCCCTCAAAGTTGGGAGTGAAGATGCCTTTACCGAGATTTTCCTTTATTTCTTCGACGGTCCAGAAACGACCGCCGTCCAACTCGTCACTGGGATGTAGCTCACCGTCGTAAACCGTTTTGTGAACGAAGACGAGTTCCTTCTCACGATCCGATTCGAATACATAGCTGGTTAGCAGTTCGGGAGTAAAGTCCGTGATACCTAGTTCTTCGCGGACCTCCCGTTTGAGTGCGATCTCTACGCTCTCGCCCAAATCGACATGTCCGCCAACGGCTGTATCCCACTTCCCCGGCTGGATATCTTTCCATTCCGGACGCTTTTGCAGGTACAAATCTCCTTCCGAATTGAAAACGTGAAGATGAATAACCGGATGCAGAAGCTTGCTTCCGCTATGACATTCTCCGCGTGTAGCGGCTCCGGTGATATTTCCCTGTTCGTCTACGATAGGAAACATTTCTTGATTGTTATCGCCTGGCATTGTAGTCTTTACTTTTTTTTGTTTATGGTATCAGCAAAGAAGAGTCTCCATAGCTCAGGAAACGGAAATCGTGACTCAGTGCATAATCATAAATCGTGCGCCAGTTTCCTTTCACGAAGGCGGAAACCAAAAGTAACAGTGTACTTTGCGGCTGGTGGAAATTAGTAACCATCGCTTTCACTATTTTATACTGATATCCCGGAGCTATAATAATCTGAGTGCTGCTGTGAAGTGCTTCCAACCCGTTTCTGTCCAGATAACCTAATATTTTCTGTAATGCGACAACGGGAGGAATCTGATCATACTTCTCGTAAGGCTGCCATTGTCTGACGTGTAGTTCCTCTTCCGTAGCGTCCGGATTTTCGGCCAATGTCACTCCGATATGATACAGGCTTTCGAGAGTACGTACCGAAGTTGTTCCTACAGCAACAGCGCATCCGTCATGGTCGATCAGTTTTTTGATGGTTGCCCGATTGACGGAAATGTACTCTGTGTGCATCTCATGTCCTTCTATCTCTTCGCTTTTTACCGGTTTGAATGTTCCGGCACCTACGTGTAGTGTCAGTTCTTCGAGATCGATTCCTTTCTCCTGCAATGCTTCCAGTACACGGGGCGTAAAGTGCAGTCCGGCTGTTGGCGCGGCAACCGAGCCTTTTATTTTGGAATAAACAGTCTGATAGGTTTCTTTGTCGCTCTCTTCCGTGTCCCGATTCAGGTATGGAGGAATCGGCAGTTCTCCGAAGACTTCGAGGATATCGGCGAAGGTTACTTCCGGATTGTTCCAGGAGAAATCGATCCAGTGGCTGGTGCCTCTGCATTCTCCCCGTGTAGCAGTCAGGGTGATTGTGAATCCTTTCACTGTCATCTCCCGCTTCAAGGCTCCGTCTTTCCATTTCTTCAGATTGCCGATCATGCAAAGCCATGCAGCGTGTTCCGTCTGCTGGAAATTTAATACATAATCATTGGGTTGGATCGGTTCCAGGCAAAAGACCTCGATCAATGCTCCCGTTTCCTTCCGGAAGTGCAGGCGTGCCTGAATGACTTTGGTATTGTTGAATACCATCAGACTTCCTTTCGGAAGATAATCAGGCAAAGATGTGAAAACATCTTCGGTAACTTCACCATGGCGATATACCAACAATTTTGATTGGTCGCGGACTGTTAAAGGAAATTTGGCGATTCGTTCATCCGGTAGCGGATAGTTGTATTCGCTGATGTGAATATGTCTCGGGTCTTCTTTCATTCTCGTTTCAATAAAAAAAGCATCAATAACCCATCGATTATTAATGCTTTGTCGGTAGTCGGGATGACAAGATTCGAACTTGCGACCACACGCCCCCCAGACGCGTACTCTACCGGGCTGAGCTACATCCCGAATTGCGGATGCAAAAGTACTGCTTTATTTTTAAAAAGCAAATAAAATAGCCCGTTTTTTTCCATTAGCTGATTTTAGGATATCTTTTTGTTTTCGGGATATAAAGGTCCTGCAGTCTATAATAAATCTAAATAATATAGGTGTTCATAAACTAACATAACAGGGCTTTGTTTATAAAATTAAGTGAATAAATGGTTCGTAATTTCTTTAAAATGAAACCATATTGGCATAGGACAAGTGAGAGTAGTTTTGGATAGTATATTTTTGTATTTAGTTTTATTTAATGAGGGGGTAAATGTGTATAATAAAAATAGAGAAACGTTAGAGGCTTATGTCTTAGGTGATGATTTTAAGTATTTTCAGAATTTGAAGTATCTTCCCCTAAGCACTTATCCTTCTAATATTCAGTCAGCTTTGGTCATATATTGCTTCAGTGGAAAGGCCAGGCTTAATGTATATGATGATTCGCATTGGATACAGCCACAAGAATTAATTATTCTGTTGCCGGGACAGTTCGTTTCATTCACCGAGGCTAGTGATGACTTTCTGACTACCACGCTGGTAGTATCGCCTACAATGTTTAGCGATACATTGAGTGGTGTGCCGCGATTTTCGCCTCATTTCTTTTTCTACATGAGGAGCCATTACTGGTATCCTCAGACGGAAAATGATACCCGGCGATTGATTAACTATTTGGGAATGGTTAAGGATAAAGTGACGTCTGATGATATATACAGGCGTGAACTGATTATCCATTTATTGAGATATCTGTATCTGGAATTGTTTAATGCTTATGAAAAGGAGGCAGCTTTGGTGAACACTCGGAAAGATACTCGCAAAGAGGAATTAGCCAATAAATTCTTTGGACTGATAATGAAGCATTTCAAAGAAAATAAAGACGTAGCTTTCTACGCTGATAAACTGTGTATCACTTCCAAATACCTGACAATGGTGATCAAAGAAGTGAGCGGCAAGTCAGCCAAAGACTGGATTGTTGAATACATCGTGCTGGAAATAAAGGCTTTGCTGAAGAATACGAACATGAATATTCAGGAAATTGCCGTTAAAACAAACTTTGCCAATCAATCGTCATTGGGGCGTTTCTTCAGGAAACATACCGGAATGTCGTTGTCCCAATACCGGATGAGTAACTTAGGATAATATTGAAGATGCCTGTGGGGAATAAAGGCATATGTGGGGAGAGGAGAATGGGAAAGGGAAAAAAGAAATGGGAAACCTTTTAGGGAATCCCATTCTCCTTTATAATTATAAGGTGCCTCAGATTAGACGCCCATACATTCGCGATAGAAGTCGAGCATTTCAAAAATGGTATCTTTATCAGCGGTCTGGTTGATACAAATATCTCCGATCTCTTTCAGTAAAGTGAAATTGACCGTTCCTGAGGTGTTTTTCTTATCATGTTGCATAAATGCGTAAAGTTGTTCGTACTGTTTGCAGTCGAACGCGAATGAGCCATAATTCTCTTTAATGAATTGAATGGTCTGCCGCATTTTGTCTTTCGGGAAGCCTGCTTTAAGGTGCGACAGATAAAGTTCGCAAACGATTCCCCAAGCTACGGCATATCCGTGCAGTACGGGACGATTCTCAGCCAGTGCCAGACTTTCGAAGGCATGTCCTGCCGTATGTCCCAGATTCAGTGCCTTACGGATACCATGTTCAAAGGGGTCTTGCTCCACTATATCTTCTTTTACCTGTACCGAACGTCCTACCATATCTTTGAGGGCTGCATAATCGATGTTATCTGTATCAAAATCCAGCAATTCTACCCAGTGGGCGGTATTGCTGATTAATCCATGCTTTAACATTTCGGCGTAGCCGGAGAAGAAGTTGTGTGCATCGAGACTGCGTAAAAACTCGGTTTCAATCAATACACTGTCTGCCGGGGCAAATGCACCGATTTCGTTCTTCAGTCCGTTGAAGTTGATTCCTGTTTTACCGCCGACGGATGCGTCGACCATGGCCAACAGCGTAGTGGGAATATTAATATAAGCGATTCCACGTTTGAAGGTAGCAGCGGCAAAACCTCCTAAATCGGTTACCATCCCGCCACCAAGATTGATGAGCAATGAATGTCGTGTAGCCCCTTGCTGACTCAGTGCCATCCAGACGGATGCCAGAGTTTCCAGCGTCTTATGCACATCTTCGGCTCCGATATTGATTTCGACAGCATCTTTCAGAAATGATACTTCTTTCAATGAGGGCAGACAAAGACGCTGGGTATGTTCGTCTGTGAGGATGAATAACTTGTCATGCGGACATCTTTCAATGGCACGACCGAGGCTTGTTTCCAAGCTTTCGCAGAGAATGACTTCTTGTTTACTCATGATTCTTTTGCTTTTTCTTGGTGCAAATGTATATAAAATATCTTTTTTTCCTTACTTTTGTCTCATTAAAACGTTTAATTATGAAAGCATTGTTTCCTGTATTTTGTCGTCCTTTGGGATATGTGGTGTTGTTATTGGCTTTGTTTCTTCCTTTTATTTTGGTGATGCAAGGGTTGGTTACCGACCGTAACCTGCTGCTCTACAAGGAATGTACGAAGCTGTTGATGATGGCAGGATGCTTGTTGATAATCTTTGCTTTGAGCAAGAACGAAAGCCGCGAGACGGAGCAGATTCGTAATACGGCTGTTCGTAATGCTGTCTTTCTGACCTTCCTGTTTGTTTTTGGAGGTATGTTGTGGCGTGTCCTGCAAGGAGATGTGATTAATGTAGACACTTCCTCTTTTCTGACCTTTTTAATATTTAATGTGCTTTGTTTGGAGTTTGGTCTTAAAAAAGCGCTTGTTGGTCGATTCTTCAAAAGATAATTTTCTATTAAATTAAACCTTTTACGATTCTATTTGTCAAAAAGACATTGTTATTACTCTACTAATCGTAATTAAGGTAAATGAAAAGATTATCAGCTTGGTGGGTGCTTACATTATTATGCACCTTCTCTATTTTTGCACAGAATAAGGTGATTACTGTTTCGGGTCGTGTTATCGAGTCTGACTCTCAAGAGCCGGCAGCACAGGCTACTGTTCAATTGCTATCATTACCGGATAGCGCTTATGCAGCCGGTATAGCAAGTAGTAATAAAGGGTGGTTTACACTCCCTAAAGTGAAGGCGGGAAAGTATATATTGAAGGTCTCTTACATTGGTTTCCGCACGAAATTTGTTCCTGTACAATTATCCAATAACGTGACTGAAAAGAAAATGGGGAATATCTCCCTGGACCCCGATGCGGTAATGCTGGGTGAGGCTGTGATTACGGCGGAGGCTCCTCCTGTTACAGTAAAAGCCGATACAACGGAATATTCTGCAGCTGCTTACCCTGTACCGGAAGGATCGATGTTAGAAGATTTAGTAAAAAAAATACCGGGTGCTGAAGTTAGTGATGAGGGGAAGATTACTATAAATGGGAAAGAAATTAAAAAGATTATGGTTGATGGTAAAGAGTTTTTCTCGGATGACCCCAAAGTTTCCATGAAGAATTTGCCGGCTAACATGATTGAGAAGGTTAAAGCTTACGATAAGAAAAGTGATATGGCACGTATCACAGGAATTGATGACGGAGATGAAGAGCCCGTTTTAGACTTAACAGTCAAGAAAGGGATGAAGAAAGGATGGATTGGTAATTTGATTGCTGGTTATGGTAGTCAGGATCGATATGAAGGCGGAGTGATGATTAGCCGTTTTAAGGATGATGCCAGTCTTTCAATAATAGGTTCTGCTAATAATACTAATAATAAAGGTTTTTCTGAATTTGGTGATGCCGGACAAGGATTAGGTGGTGGCAATGCCGGTTCTGGTATTACAACAGCACAATCATTAGGTATTAACTTTGCTAAAGATACGAAGAAGCTGCAAGTCGGTGGAAATGTTCAATACGGGCATTCCAATAATGATGCCCGTCGCAAATCTTCTTCAGAAACATTCTTAGGTGAAACTTCGTCTTTTGCTCAAAGTGAGAACTTATCAAATCGTAATCGTCATGATTTCAGGGTTGATTTTCGCTTGGAATGGCGTCCTGATACATTAACTACAATAATTTTTCGTCCTAATGGTAGCTATTCACAAACAGAATCAAGTAATAGCTCTTGGTCAAAAACTGAAAATAACTCTCACAGCCCTGTTAATGAAAGGGAGGCTGCCTCTTCTTCTAAAAGTCATAATGCATCTTTTAATGGTAGTTTAATGGCTTTTCGGAGATTGAATAGTAAAGGACGAAATTTATCTTTAGGAGCACGTTTTGGTTATAGTGATAGCGAATCAGATTCTTATTCCGATTCAAGAACCGAGTTTTTCGAGAAGGACAGTATTTCTGATATTTCACGATATACGGACCGCAATAGCGACAGCCGCAACTGGAGTGTATCTGCTTCTTATACTGAACCTGTTTTTAAGAATCACTTTTTGCAGTTGCGTTATGAGTTTGCCCATCGGAAACAGTTGTCGCAATCATTGGTCTATGATAGTATAAATTATTATCCATATCCGGAGTATATAGAACGTGGATATGATAATGATTTGAGTACGCGTGTGGAAAATTTTTATGATACTCATACGGCAGATGTTTCTGTGCGTGGTATTCATCCTAAAATGATGTATAGTGTTGGAGTTGGATTGACACCTCAAACATCATTAAGTGAAACGACTATTGGGCCTAATTATAAAAAGAATTATCCGGAACAAAATGTATTGAATTGGGCTCCTTCGGTAATGTTTCGCTATATGTTTGATAAGCAGCATGTGTTAATGTTCCGTTACCGTGGGCGGAGTAGTACTCCTAATATCGAGGATTTACAGGAAGTTATTGATATTACTGATCCAATGAATCTGAGATATGGTAATCCAAATTTAAAACCATCATTTAACAACAATTTTACACTTGATTATAGAAAATTTGTACCAGAATCTATGCGTAGCTATACAGCCAATTTATTCTATACGAATACATTAAATTCTGTAGCTAATAGAATGTCATACGACCCTGAAACCGGTGCCCGGGTCTATAAGAAAGAGAATGTAAATGGTAATTGGCAGGCGAGAGGGTATTTTTCTTTCAATACTCCTTTGAAAAATAAGAAGTTTACAATTTCATCTAATACGAATGCAAGATATAGTGATGCAGTAAGTTATACGAGTGTTGGAAATAGTAAGAATGCAGATCAAGAGTTGAGTACAACACATAACTTAGGTTTAGGAGAACGATTTACTGGTAGTTATCGTAGTGAAGTATTTGATTTGTCTCTGAGTGGTTCTGTTAATTATAATTTGGTTCGAAATAGTAAGCAGGAAAATAGTAATCGTGAGACTTTTGATTATTATATTGGAGGTAATACTAATGTAAATCTTCCATGGCAAATCTCAATTTCTACAGATATAAACTGTCGATTTAAAGATGGATACACTGGTGGCTTGAATAATAATGAGGTGTTGTGGAATGCGCAGATCTCAAAGAATTTCTTAAAGAATAATTCAGGAACTATTCGTTTTAAAATTTATGATATCTTGAAACAGCAGAGTAGTTTGTCCCGTTCTATAAGTGAAACAATGATGAGTGATACGGAATATAACACTTTGGGAAGCTATTTCATGGTACATTTTGTATACCGCTTTAATACATTGGGTGGAAAAGCACCGGGTAGACGTGGTCCTGGCGGTGGTCCTAGAGGTGGACATGGCTACGGCGGAGGTGGTGTTCGGCCTATGCGTTTCTAAGTTATGAATAACTTTAAATAAAAAAACGGGAAAGTCCTGATAGCAATGGATACAACTTGCTATCAGGACTTTTTTGTTTATCCGATAATTTGCTTTATATTTGTTGTTCAGTATCCATATAAAAAGGAGATTCCTATGATTGATTGGAACATAATAGTTAGCCAGATAGCTACGGTTGCTTTCGACATTGTTTATTTTGGAGCCATTATCAGTACGATTGTCGTTATCATTCTTGATAACCGGAATCCGGTGAAGACTATGGCATGGATACTCATATTACTGTTCCTTCCTATCGTAGGCCTTGTCTTCTATTTCTTTTTCGGAAGGAGCCAACGTCGGGAACGTATTATCGGTCAAAAAAGTTATGACCGTCTGTTGAAGAAACCTATGGCGGAATATCTGGCTCAGGACTGTTCGGCTGTACCCGAAGAATATGCTCGTCTTATCCAACTTTTCCAGCATACCAATCAAGCTTTCCCATTCGAAGGAAACCGTATTGCCGTGTATACGGAAGGGTATACCAAACTACAGTCATTGTTGCGTGAACTCCAAAAGGCAAAGCAGCATATTCACATGGAGTACTACATCTTTGAAGATGATGCCATAGGGCGTCTGGTAAGGGATGTGTTAATTGAAAAGGCATCTCAGGGCGTTGAAGTAAGAGTGATTTATGATGATGTGGGATGCTGGCATGTACCTAACCGTTTTTTCGAAGAAATGCGTAATGCCGGTATTGAAGTCAGGAGTTTCTTGAAAGTACGTTTCCCTTTGTTTACAAGCAGGGTCAACTATCGTAACCACAGAAAAATAGTCGTAGTAGACGGGCGTATCGGTTTTGTCGGAGGAATGAACCTGGCAGAGCGTTATATGCGCGGCTTCTCATGGGGAATCTGGCGTGATACGCATATCCTGATAGAAGGAAAAGCTGTACATGGTCTGCAGACTGCTTTTCTGCTCGACTGGTATTTCGTTGACCGTACATTGATTACCGCTTCACGTTATTTCCCAAAGATAGAGTCTTGTGGAAACTCATTAGTACAAGTAGTCACCAGCGAACCTATCGGTCCCTGGAAAGAAATAATGCAGGGATTGACGATGGCGATCAATGGAGCCAAGAAATATTTCTATATGCAAACTCCTTACTTCCTGCCGACAGAGCAAGTGCTGGCTGCTATGCAAACAGCTGCATTGGCAGGGGTGGATATACGTTTGATGCTGCCCGAACGTGCTGACAATCGAATCACTCATCTGGGATCACATTCTTATCTGAGGGATGTGTTGCAGGCGGGTGTCAAAGTCTATTTTTATAAAAAGGGATTTCTACATTCCAAACTGATGGTTTCAGATGATATGCTATCGACAGTAGGGTCTACCAATGTCGATTTTCGCAGTTTTGAGCATAATTTTGAAGTAAATGCCTTTATGTATGATGTAGAAACGGCTCTGGAAATGAAAGAAATATTCCTTCAGGATCAGCGTGAAAGTACACAGATCTTTCTGAAAAACTGGGTAAGGCGTCCGTGGAGACAGAAGGCAGCAGAGTCTGTTGTTCGTTTGTTGGCTCCGCTGCTTTAGAAGAATGTGCTCTTATCTGAAAAGAGAGAAGTTCACACTTCCATATACTCTTCTTTCTATGAAGTGCGGATTTTCCTCAAAGTTGTTTTGCTTTCCATGTTCCAATACGAACAGGCCTCCCTCTTTGAGCAGATTGTTTTTGAATATCAGTTCCGGTATTGATTCCAGCTCCTTTAAAGCGTAAGGCGGATCGGCAAAAATAAAATCGAACTGCTCACGTCCGCTATTGATAAACTTAAATACATCACCACGAATAGGCAGACATTTGTCTGTTTGTACTTCTTTCATTATTTTGCAGATAAAAGAATGGTGAGCCGGGTCTTTTTCGACACTGATCACACGGTCACATCCCCGTGATACCAGTTCGATACTGATACTGCCGGTACCTGCAAACAGATCGAGTGCAGTGACTCCTTCTTCGAAATCGATATAGTTATTAAGTACATTGAACAGATTCTCTTTAGCAAAATCTGTTGTAGGACGTGCTTTGAATGTACGTGGTACATCAAATCTTCTTCGTTTATAAATACCGCTGATTACTCGCATGTTAATAAGGCTTGCATATCAATATTATTGGCAGGATTCATGATGAATACCTGCATGATGAATTTTTTCAATTCGTTCATCAATGTTTCTTTATCTGACAGTGTCCCGGTCAGATGCAGTTCATCCCGTTCCTGATTGAACTCGAGCAGTTTCCATACATACAATAAATAGTAAATACGGTCTTCAGTTTGCATGCATTCGAAGGAGTTGGCCAACAAGAGCTGTCCCCGTTCGAAACAGTAAATGTCAATAGCATCTTTGCGTACTGAAGCATACATTTTCTTACTATTTCCGAGTCTGCTTTTTATGGAAAAATACTCTATAAGTGGGGTAGACTGAGAATAGAAACGGGCTTCGGGATATTGTTCGTTCAGGAAAGCATAGGTGCTTTTGTCTATGCCGAAGATTACGACTACGTTATTCTTCTTCAGAATATTGTAAATCACTGTTTCGTTCTCCCGTTTCTGATGATTGTGATAAAATAAAAGCTCTGCCTGCTCTTCTTCAAACAGTTCCAGTGGTATCATGGTAAAACGCTTGTTTGCCATCATGATATTTACCCGTTTGTAAGAGTAGCTTAAAAAGTCCGATTCGTGGAAAACGTTTTTAAGATTGGCTGTCAGAGACAGAGAGGTGTCTACCTCTTTTTCGAATAGCGACTGTGAATTGTCGTGAATCGGATTGTAGATAGAAAAAGAAAATCCATCCGTACTAAGACGGATGGATAAAGTATATTGTTTTGATTTTGTAAAATCAATCATTATTCCCAGTTACCAGCACCATTGTTAGGATTGTCAATAGAACCTACCATCAAACCGGAGTATCTGCCCAGTTTTTCGTTCAGGTCTTTCAGATTGATAATTTCTTGTTTGTCAAGTCCGCCCAAGTAAGTTTCATACGGAGCTTTTACTTCGAACAAGAACACAGGAGCACCTGATTTTGCAGTGTCATTTTTAACATTCATTTCAAAAATAGCACCATTTCCGTGAGGAATGTATTTCATTGAATCCGGATTGAAACCTTTTGGGTAAACGGTGTCCATTACGGCTACCCACATGGTGTCACGCTTAAAGTTTTCAAGTCCCCATTTCTTAACTTCATCATATTTACCTGTCTTCTGAGCTTTGTTGATGATAGCCATTGCTTTCTTTTCAGTCAATCCGTCTTCCAGTTGTTTGTCTGTCAACTGTCCTACTTTCATGACGAAAGGTAATTTTTGATTTTTAACGAAATCGATCAGTGTGTCAAAATGTTCTGTGTACATTCCGTGATGCAACGAACGGTATTCCTGTTGTGCTTTACGGATGTCGATCAAACGGGCAATGACAGCCTGTTCTCTTTCCTTTTTTGCTTTTTCAAAATTGATAGGACCCATAATACTGCTATAGCAAATGTAGATTAATGCAGCAGCACAGAGTACTAATACAATATTAAATACTGTTTTCATGATAAATTATGTTTTTAGTTGTTATATTCGCATCGCAAAAATAGAATAAATAAATTTAAATACGATAGTTCCGGGAACTTTTTTCTCGTACAAAAATGATAAATAACTATTTAGAAAGGCAAATTAAGGAAAATTTTCCTTATCAACCAACTTTTGAGCAGGAAATAGCTGTAAAATCTCTTTCAGAGTTTCTGCTTTCTACACTAGCGGATGAAGTATTTATCCTCAGAGGCTATGCCGGTACCGGTAAAACTTCTTTGGTAGGGGCATTGGTGAAGACGATGGACCAGTTACAGCAAAAGGCTGTATTACTGGCTCCTACTGGTCGTGCTGCAAAAGTTTTCTCAACATATGCCGGTCACCCGGCTTTTACAATTCACAAAAAAATATACAGGCAGCAGTCGTTCTCTAATGAAACCAGTAATTTTTCGATAAATGACAATCTTGCTATAAATACCTTATTTATAGTGGATGAGGCTTCTATGATTTCCAATGAAGGATTGTCTGGCAGCATGTTTGGGACAGGAAGACTGTTGGATGACCTGATACAGTTTGTTTACTCTGGTCAGGGGTGTCGTCTTTTGCTGATGGGAGATACTGCACAGCTTCCTCCGGTAGGTGAAGAGTTGAGTCCGGCACTTTTTGCAGATGCTTTGAAAGGGTATGGACTGGAAGTGCGGGAAGTGGATTTGACACAGGTTGTTCGCCAGATACAGGAATCCGGTATTTTATGGAACGCAACGCAACTGCGTCAGTTGATAGCGGAGGATAATTGCTATTCTTTACCTAAAATAAAGGTTACAGGTTTTCCAGATATAAAAGTGGTGCCGGGTGCAGAATTGATTGATGCAATCACCAGTTGCTATGATCATGACGGTATGGATGAAACGATTGTTATCTGTCGTTCTAATAAACGCGCGAACCTATATAATAACGGAATACGTGCACAGATTCTTTGGCGAGAAGATGAACTGAATATGGGAGATATGCTCATGATAGCCAAAAACAACTATTATTGGACGGAGCAATACAAGGAAATGGACTTCATTGCCAACGGAGAAATAGCAGTGGTACGTCGTGTCCGCCGGACAAGGGAAATATATGGTTTTCGTTTTGCGGAAGTTACTCTCAGATTTCCGGATCAGAATGATTTTGAACTGGATGCTAATCTGTTGCTGGATACATTGCATTCGGATGCTCCCGCATTATCTAAAGAAGATAGTGACAGACTGTTTTATACCATACTTGAAGATTACGCAGATATATCTAATAAGCGGGACCGAATGAAAAAAATGAAAGCAGATCCGCATTATAATGCGTTACAAGTAAAATATGCCTATGCGGTAACTTGTCATAAGGCGCAAGGCGGACAGTGGCAGAATGTTTTTCTTGATCAGGGATATATGACGGATGAATATCTGACTCCGGATTACTTTCGTTGGTTGTATACGGCATTTACTCGTGCCACAAAAACATTATATCTGGTGAATTACCCGAAAGAACAAATTTTATAGACGATTTCTTTTTTTTGTAAATGGTTGATTCCCAGCTTGAATGTGTGGGGTGTGCTTGTTGTGGAAAAATAAATATGAGATTATATTTATTTTTTTTCAAAAACTTCTAAGTGTTTTTCAAGGTATGGGTTGTTATATAAATGTGAATCGAAAATAATACATAAAATATCGATTCTAATTTTTATATAAAAACTAATGTTTAATCTTAAATTCAAATGTATGAGAATCAATGACTCGTGTAGAGGCTCGAAGATTTTTCGGGCATTGTTGATCTTGATGCTATTTGCCCTTCCGGCACAATCTGCAATAGCACAGTTAACAATTAGGATCTCCAATTCTTCTTTAGGAACTGTGATTAAGCAAATCCAGTCTCAATCTAAGTATCAGTTTTTTTATGATGACAATTTAGCTTCAATGCGTATAGAATCATTGAATGTTAAAGATGTTTCTCTGGTAGAAGTGCTGGATAAGGCTTTGAAGGGGAAAGACATCGTTTACAAAATTGATGACAATGTCGTTTATTTGTCGAAAGCAAACACATCACCTGCGACAAAATCGGCACAGCAACAACTGAAAGTAACAGGTAAGGTGGTGGATGCAAATAACGAACCGCTGATTGGTGTTTCTGTACTGGAAAAAGGAACAACTAATGGTACTATTACAGATTTTGATGGTAATTATACATTAGTCGTTACAGGTTCTAATGCTGTTTTGCAGTTTTCTTATGTCGGGTATCAAACTCAGGAAAAGGCTGTAGCAGGAAAGACTGCTATTAATATTACCTTAAAGGAAGATGCTCAGGTTTTGGAAGAAGTTGTGGTTACGGCTTTGGGTATTAAACGTTCGGAAAAAGCTCTGTCGTACAATGTACAACAGGTTAATGCCGATGCGGTAACTACCAATAAGGACCCTAACTTTATTAACTCATTGAGTGGTAAAGTAGCAGGTGTCAACATCAATGCTTCTTCGTCGGGAGTAGGTGGTGTGTCTAAGGTTGTAATGCGTGGTACAAAATCTATCATGCAGTCTTCCAATGCATTATATGTAGTAGATGGTGTTCCGATGTACTCCAATGCTAATAAAGTGAATGGAACGGAATTTTCTTCTAAAGGAAATACGGAGCCGATTGCCGACATCAACCCGGAAGATATTGAATCAATGTCAGTGTTGACTGGTGCGGCAGCCGCTGCGCTTTACGGTTCTGATGCAGCTAATGGTGCGATTATCATTACTACTAAGAAAGGAAAAGAAGGCCGTGTGAACATTACCGTGAACAGTAATGTTGAGTTTAATTCTCCTCTTGTGATGCCTCGTTTTCAGACTCGTTATGGTACAGGTATTGGTGGAGTAAAAGATGATAACTCCAGTCGTAGCTGGGGGCCTAAACTGACAGAAGCCAGATATTTCGGATATAGTCCTCGTGATGATTATTTTCAGACAGGTGTTATAGGTACGGAAAGTGTGTCTTTCTCTACCGGTTCGGAAAAGAACCAGACTTATGCTTCGGCTGCAGCTGTTAATTCAAAAGGTATTGTTCCTAATAACAAATACGACCGTTATAATTTCAACGTGCGTAATACTACTTCATTCCTCGATGATAAGATGACACTGGATGTAAATGCCAGCTACATTTTGCAGAAAGACCGCAACATGGTGAATCAGGGTACTTACAACAATCCGTTGGTAGGAGCTTACTTGTTCCCTCGCGGCAATGACTGGGAAGATATAAAGATGTACGAACGCTATGACGTTGCACGTAAAATTTATACTCAGTACTGGCCGACAGGCGATGGTAATATGACGATGCAAAATCCTTACTGGGTGAACTACCGTAACTTGCGCGAAAATAAGAAAGACCGTTATATGTTGGGTGCAAGCCTGAATTATCAGATTCTTGACTGGCTGAATGTTTCCGGACGCGTTCGACTGGATAATTCTAATAATGATTATACGGAAAAAGCGTATGCCAGTACAAATACTCAGTTGACAGAATTGTCTGATCGTGGTCTTTATGGTATTTCCAGAAGCTATGAAAAGCAGCTGTATGCAGACTTCCTGGTAAGTGTAAACAAGACTTTCGGTGAGAAATGGTCTTTGCAGGCTAATGTGGGTGGATCGTTTACTGATATGCGATATGATGAAATTGCTGTACGCGGACCTATTGCTGATGATTCAAAAACCTTTGCCGGTGAAAAAGCCGGATTGACAAACGGTTTCTATATTCAGAACCTGAGTACGACTAAAACAAGCAAAATGCAGTCGGGCTGGCGCGAACAGACTCAGTCTATCTATGCATCTGCTGAAGTTGGTTACCAAAGTACTTATTATTTGACTTTGACTGGTCGTAATGACTGGCCTTCACAGTTGGCAGGCCGTAACTCAGTCAATAAATCATTCTTTTATCCTTCAGTGGGTATGTCTGTCGTTCTGTCAGAATTGATGCCAAAATTGAATAAGGATTATTTGTCTTATTGGAAAATACGTGGTTCTTTTGCTTCTGTAGGTACAGCTTTTGAAAGATATATAGCTAATCCTCTTTTCGCATGGAATACCAGTATCGGTCAGTGGAGTAATTTGACTGACTTCCCGGTATACGATTTGAAACCGGAACGTACCAATTCTTTTGAAGTAGGTATGAATATGCGTTTCTTGAAGAACTTCGAACTCGATGTTACTTATTATAACGCTAAGACAATGAATCAGACATTCAATCCTGAGTTGCCGGTAGGTGAATATGCCCGTATCTACATTCAGACGGGTGCCGTTCGCAATCAAGGTCTTGAATTAGCGTTGAACTACAATAATACGTGGAAAGACTTTACATGGAATACAGGAGTTACTTATTCAATGAATAAGAACAAGATTCTGACTTTGGCCGATAATGCCATTAATCCTATCACTCATGAAAAATTCTCTATTTCTTCTTTGAATATGGGTGGTCTGGGTAGTACCCGTTTTATCCTGAAAGAAGGTGGAAGTATGGGTGACATTTATTCCTTGATGGATTTGAAGAGAGATGCCAATGGAGCTGTTTATATCGATGAGAATAACAGTGTTGTAACAGAAAGTCTGGAAGCTAATAATTACATCAAGTTAGGTAGTGTATTGCCGAAAGGAAACTTGGCATGGCGCAACAATTTCAGCTGGAAGAACATCAATGTGGCTTTCTTGGTTTCAGCTCGTCTGGGTGGAGTTGTATTCTCCCGTACACAAGCCGTTCTGGATAACTTCGGAGTATCGGAGGCATCTGCTGCAGCGCGTGACAAAGGCTATGTATCAGTAAACGGAAATGACCGTGTAAATCCGGAAGGCTGGTATTCTGTTGTAGCTGGTGGTACAGCGGTTCCTCAGTATTATATTTATTCGGCTACTAATATTCGTTTGCAAGAAGCCTCTATCGGTTATACTATTCCGAGAAAATGGTTGGGCAATGTGTGTGATATCAAAGTTTCATTGATCGGACGTAATCTTTGGATGATTTACAACAAAGCTCCTTTCGATCCTGAAAGTGTAGCGTCTACTGATAACTTCTATCAGGGAATTGACTACTTTATGATGCCTTCATTGCGTAATATTGGCTTTAATCTGAGCTTTAAATTCTAAATAAATCAAGATAGGTATGAAAAATATAATAAATAAAATAGTATTTGGATCTCTTACCCTTGCACTGTCTTCGTGTATCGGTAACTATGAGAATATCAATTCCAACCCATATGAAGCTCCTGATTTGTCAGCGGATGGATATGCTTTAGGATCGGCTATGAATAACCTGGCAGGTTGTGTGGTATCGCCGGACGTAAATACGGCCCAGTTTACAGACTGCTTGTTGGGTGGACCTTTAGGCGGATATTTTGCTGATTCTAATGCCGGTTTTACAGAAAGCATCTCAAACTTTAATCCGAAAGATGACTGGAGCCGTGTATTTCTGAAAAGTGATAAGATTATTCCGACATTATACTCTAACCTGACACAAGTGAAGCTTGTATCACAGAATACAAACGACCCGGTGCCATACGCTATTGCACAAGTGATAAAGGTAGCAGCTATGCATCGCGTGACTGATGCTTTTGGTCCGATTCCTTATTCTCAGATAGGTGCGAATGGTGAGATTGCCACCCCTTATGATTCTCAGGAAGTGACTTATGATACATTTTTCGAAGAATTGAATGCGGCTATTGCTACGCTCAATGAGCATCCTAACGAACAGCTCGTTCCTACAGCTGACTATATATACAAAGGTGATGTCAAGAAATGGATCAAGTTTGCCAATTCATTGAAGCTGCGTCTGGCTATCCGTATAGCTTATGCCAACCCCGTGAAAGCTCAGCAGATGGCAGAAGAAGCTGTAAAACCGGCAAACGGAGGTGTCATCGAATCTAATGCAGACAATGCAACATGGAACTACTTCGAGACTTCACAAAATCCTATATATGTAGCTACCCGCTATAATCAGGTGCAGACTTCCGATCATGGTGGAGTTGCCTGTCTGACAGGTGGTGATACACATGCTGCAGCCGATATCATCTGCTATATGAACGGTTACAAGGATAACAGACGTGAAAAGTTCTTCACTAAATCCGAATGGGCAGGATACGACTATGTAGGAATGCGCCGAGGTATTGTGATTCCTGAGTTGAAGACAGTCGGACATAAATATTCCGGTGTGAATATAGCTCCTACATCTCCGCTGTACTGGATGAATGCAGCCGAAGTGGCTTTCTTACGTGCTGAAGGACAAGCTGTTTTCAATTTCAATATGGGTGGTACAGCTGAATCATTCTACAATCAAGGTATCCGTTTGTCTTTTGAACAGTGGGGTGCGGACGGTGCGGAAGATTATCTGAAGGATGATGTCAATAAACCGACTGCCTATACTGATCCGGCAGGAACGAACACCTATCAGAATGCTCTCTCTAATATTACTATTAAATGGAATGATGGTGCCGGCAAAGAAGAAAAACAAGAACGCATTATCGTGCAGAAATGGATTGCTAACTGGCAATTGGGTAATGAAGCTTGGGCAGATTTCCGTCGTACCGGCTATCCGAAACTGATTCCGGTGAAGGAAAACAAGAGCGGTGGCGTAGTTGATTCAGAGAAGGGGGCACGCCGTATGCCTTATCCGTTGGATGAGTTTGTCAGCAATAAGGCAAATGTAGAATATGCTATTGCCAACTACTTGCACGGTGCCGACAATATGGCTACGGATGTATGGTGGGCTTCTAAAAAATAATATTAAACTTAAAGGAAAGTATATATGAAAAATAACCTGAAATATAGATTGTCTGCTCTGCTGTTTCTGGCATCAGCCCTGACAATGACTTCATGTAGTGATTGGACAGATGTGGAAAGTCTCCAGCTGAATACACCTACATTCGAAGAGCAGAATCCTCAATTGTATGCTGACTATCTGAAGGATTTGAACAGATATAAGTCTGAAGAACATAAGTTCACTTTTGTCTCTTTTGAGAACCCCCAAGGTTCACCCGGCAAACAGGCGGAACGTCTGACAGTTGTACCGGACAGCGTTGATTTTATTTGTCTGAACAATCCGGAAGTAAGCCCTGAAGTTCAGGCAGAAATGGTGAAGATACGTGAGAAAGGCACCCGTACAATTTACAGCATTGATTACTCCAGCATTGAAAATGCATGGAAGGAGAAAGTAAAAGCTGAACCGGAATTGACCGAAGAAGATGCTCTTCAGTATATTGGTGAACGTACCAATGAGATGCTGGCACTTTGTGATAAATATAATTTTGATGGTATTATTGCTGATTATACAGGACGTTCGTTGGTGAGTCTTCCGGAGGCAGCTTTGAAAGAATATAATGGCCGTCAGCAGAAGTTCTTTGGTGAAGTGATGAACTGGCAAAGCAGTCATGATGACAAGACTTTGGTGTTCTACGGAAACGTACAGTATTTGGTGCCGGAGAATATGAGTATGTTGAGCAAGTTTGACTTCATCATGTTGAAAACAGCTGCTTCAACCAATGCTGATGATCTTGCTTTGAAAGCATATTTGGCTATTCAGGCAGGCATAGATGCAGTAGGTGGTACAGAAGGTGGAGTAAGTCCTGTTCCTGTTGATCGCTTTATTGTTTGTGTGGAATTGCCGCAGGCTGATGATAAAGATAAAGTGAAAGGTTACTGGAGTACGGTGGATGAAAAAGGCAACAAGCTTGTAGCAGCTCCGGGAGCAGCTCGGTGGATGGTAGAAGAATCCCCTAATTACACTCGGAAAGGTATCTTTATTATGAATGTCCATAATGATTATTATAACAATACTTATGGATATGTGCGTGAAGTTATTCGTATTATGAATCCAAATAAATAAGAATAGAAATGAAACTCTATAAATATTGTCTTGCGTTTTTGGCTCTTACAACCGTCACAGTGAGTGGGTGTAAGAATGAAGATATCAATGAAGAGCATCATTATGACAATAAACTCTATGTCAGCTCGACTCCTGTTTGTGATGATTTGCTGATTAAGCCTAGTATAACAGAGGCTACCCGTGAAATAAGCTATCGTATAGCATCACCGGCAGAACAGGATATTCAGATTAGTTTTGATGCTGCCCCTGCTATGACCGCAGCATACAATCTGATTTATAATGATAATGCGACTGCGCTGGATGCTCGTTTTTACAGTATTCCTAATAAAACTGCTACTATTAAAGCGGGAGACGTCTCCAGTGATAATATCGTGATTGACTTTAAAAACACCAATGAATTGGATAAGTCAAAACGATATGTATTGCCTGTTACCATTTTAGATGCATCCAATATTGAGGTGCTCGAAAGTGCCCGTACTGCTTATTTCATATTTAAGGGTGCTGCACTTATCAATGTGGTGGCAAATATCAAGGAAATCTATTTCCCGATAAACTGGAAGAGTAGTGTGAGCAGTCTTTCTACTGTGACTATTGAAGCTTTGGTTCGTAGTGAGGACTGGGTTGCAGGCCGTGATAATGCATTGAGTTCTGTTTTTGGTATTGAAGGTAAATTCCTTATACGTGTAGGTGATGCTGACCGACCACGTGACCAGGTTCAGGTAGTAGCTCCCGGAGGAAACTTCCCGGGTCCGAATACCGTTGCGGGTTTGCCTGTTAATGAGTGGGTACACATTGCTGTTGTTTATGATAATACGACAAAAGAGCGAATCTATTATAAGGATGGTGTTGCCGTTTATAAAGACGAAGCTGCTTCAGGCAATATTTCTCTAAATAGTGGTTGCTATATTGGTCGTGCATGGGATAATACTCGTTGGCTGCCGGGAGATATTTCAGAAGTTCGTGTATGGTCAGTACAAAGAACTGCAGAGCAAATCGCTACCAATCCTTATGAAGTAGATCCTGCCAGTGAAGGGCTGGTTGCTTACTGGAAGTTTAATGAAGGTGCCGGAAATGTAATTACCGATCAGACTGGCCATGGTAATGATATTACAGGTTCGGGTGATCCTACTTGGGTACAAGTGGAGCTTCCTAAGATAAATTAATTGTTGGTTTAACCTTTTATTCAAGAATTCATTATGAATATAAAATATATAACTTCGGGTTTGTTAGCTGCCATGATTGTGAACTGTACTGCATTCTTGACCTCTTGTGCCGATGATCTTGAGGTTGGAAAGAATATTGATGAGTCGGCGTACAGTGGCATTTACGAAAATAATGCGTATCTGCGTGATGGAAAGTCAAATTTAGTATCTAAAGTTGTCGAACTTCACGGTGAGACTTATGCTACTACAGTAAAGATGGGCTTGAGCAAAACCCCTAATACGGCTACATCGGCAAAAGTGAAAATAGATGCTGCTTATTTGGAAACTTACAATAAAGCGCATAATACAGATTTTGAATTGTATCCGCAAGACTTGGTTACGTTTGCCAACGAAGGAGTGCTTACGGTGAATGCAAATGCTAAATCGGCTGAGGTAGATATGACTATCCGGGCAGGAGAAGGTTTGCAGGATGACAAGACTTATGCTATTCCCGTAGCCATCAGCGATCAGAGTAGTGATATTACTATTAAAGATGAAAGTGCGAAACACTGCATCTATCTGGTGAAAGACATGAGAAATGCCGGTGATACTTATAAAGGAGAAGATGCGGTAAAAGGCTACTTATTCTTCGAGGTAAATGATGTTAACCCATTGAATACTCTTTCTTTCCAGTTGGAAAATGGAAAACTTATATGGGATGTTATTGTCTTGTTTGCAGCTAATATCAATTATGATTCTGAAGCTGGACGTCCGCGTGTACAGTGTAATCCGAACGTACAATATTTATTGGATAATAATGAAACTTTTTTGCAGCCTCTTCGTAGACGTGGCGTAAAAGTGCTGTTAGGATTACTTGGTAATCATGATATAACAGGTTTAGCTCAACTTTCAGATCAAGGTGCTAAAGATTTCGCTCGTGAAATTGCTCAATATTGTAAAGCCTATAATTTGGATGGGGTTAATTACGATGATGAATATTCCAATTATCCGGATTTGAATAATCCTTCCCTTACTACTCCAAGTACGGCAGCTGCTGCTCGTTTATGTTATGAAAGTAAATTAGCGATGCCTGATAAGCTGGTAACAGTATTTGCGTATGGTCAAATGTACGGTGTGGCTACTGTCGATGGTGTAGATGCGAGTGAGTGGATTGATATTGTTGTGCCTAATTATGGAAGTAGTGCATATCCGATAGGGAATATGACTAAAAAACAATGTGCAGGTATAGCGATGGAATTTAATTTGGGAGGGGGTAGTAGTTTGACGCCATCAACTGCTCGGAGTCTGATGAACAATGGATATGGTTGGTACATGGGATTTGCTCCGAGTCCTGATAATTACTATAGTATTTTTAGGCGTTTGGATGGGGCCGAAACTCTGTATGGGTCGCCATTAAAAGACCCCACAGTCTTCTACAAGAAGAACGATCCGACTCCATACCAATATCCGGATGATCTTTAAATAAAGTAGAAATTGTATGGCTTCCATAGCGATTAGTAACATAGTCGCTATGGAGAAATAAAACAAATAAAAAACAAGAATATGAAAGCACATTATAAACTCTTTTTATCTCTAGCAATAGGATCATTCGTTACTTTTGCTGGCTGTCAGGATGATGAGGTAGTGGATTTGGTGAAATATCCGGTGAATCAGCCTGCTATAACGATTAATGATGCGGAAGGAGCGTCCAAAGCGACGTTGACTGCTGTTTACAAATCTGATGGTACTTTAGAACTGAACGGTCCTGTAACCAGAACCTATACATTCCATTTTGCTGCATCACCGGAAGATGCCACAGTTACTTTTGATGTTATAAATACTAATATTCCAAAGGAAAATGTAGAAATCAGTGATACTAAGGTGGTTCTTCCTGCCGGTTCAACAGATGCATCTGTCACAGTGACCTTGAAGGACGAAGATTTTAGTTTTGCAGCATCCAATTATGATGCGGCAACATACGAGCTCGGTGTGAAAGCCAGTGTGGAAGGTTATAAAATAGGAACGGAGTCGATAGAATCTAAAATTGTGATAGAAAAGGAAGCATATATCGCTTCATGCTCTGTAGTTGGTGAGAACGGAAACACCGTTTCATTCGAGCGAGCTTTCTCTCAAGGGGCGATTGTCAATACTGATCCTATATCTTATGCTTTCAAAATGAAGTTGGATAAACCGGCAAGAAAAGATGTAAAGGTGAAGTTGGCTACTACAGGTTTGGACGAAAAGTTCATGAATAAAATTACTGTTACTCCTGCTGAAATTACTATACCTGCCGGTGAATTAGAGTCAGCAGAGATTACATGGTCTATTACTGACGATTTCTTGCTGACAACAACGGAAGCAGAGTTTCACACTCTTGTTGTAGCTGCATCGGTGGAAAGCGAGGACCCCGTTGTGAAAGTAAATAGCAAAGAGAATATCCTAACCTTTAATGTAGATAAAGTAGTTAGAAACTTCAAATATTTGTCTGCTATTGGTAGTAATTGGGTTGAATTGTCGAAAGATGGTTGGGGAGCAGAAATACCTTCCGGTGTCTCTGGTAGCGCTAGTTATTTGATTGATGGTAATGGAGGTAGTTACGGATCAGATGTATATAGTTCGAATCCATTCTGGTTTGTTATCGATATGAAGTCTCCACAGACTTTCTTAGCTTTAGGTATGGATTATTATTATACGTATGCTGCCAAGAAAGTACGTATTTCAACTTCTTTGGATAATGAAACATGGACTTCGCAGGGAGTACTGGAAGCTCCTCGTGCAGGTAATCATTATTTCGAATTCTTCTCGTCTATAACTGCTCGTTATGTCAAAGTTGAATTATTAGCAGGCTTTAGTTCATACATTGATGTCACTGAGGTATATATATACAACGCTCAGTAAAATTGAGTCATTAGTAAATTAGTTAATTTTAGAGCCGGACATTTCATTCTGAAAGCCCGGCTCTTTTTTCTTTTACCTATAATGTCTGCCTCTCTCTCTTCCTAAGGGGAGTCTTGTGCCAACGGCTTGGCACAGTCGTGCCACTACGTTGGCATTGTTGTGCCAACAGCTTGGCACGGTTGTGCCACCAAGGTGGCATTGTTGTGTCATCGTAGTGTGATGGTTGTGTCTCCTTATGATAACAGTTGTGCCGTTTCGGAGTACTGCCGGTCACCAGTCGTAATCCTCAACGTATACGTCAAAGTCCTGTGGATGAGTAACTCCGCAATTCTTGAGAATGGTCAATATTCTTTGTTGTTCGGAGGGGGTAAGGAGACGTTCACCTTTGCGGACCCGGTAGTAGGTTCTCCGGCCAAAAAAACTCATTAGATGTGATATGACAGCTTGCATTTGTTTGTATGGCAGGGCTTCTAATATTTTGATGAATCCTTTTGCATAACGCACTTTGGTGTTAGAACGATAGTAAGGGCAATCTCCTTGTAGAGCGGCGAGATGTTTGGGACTGAGGATATCCCAATATTCAATCTTTTCCGGCACGCTTTGTTCTGTAAGTTGTCTTAAACATGTGTTTGCTTTCGAACATTTCCGGTTGAGGCACATAGCGTACTGATAAGGGACTTTTGTAAAGTCAATTTCTTCTTTCATGATTATAGTTGTTTGTCCTGCAAAAGTAGTGAATAGAAATCGAAAAATAGCCTGAAAGCAAATTACTTTACTTTCAGGCTATCGTTTTTATCATTATCCGGATAAAGTCGTTCAGAAGAAGAGAGAAAACCATCATCCGGAGGAAGAAAGACTTCGTATAGATGTGGATGATTACTCCTTAGAAAAAGAGTAGGGCATATCCTCTTCTTTCGTTCCCCTGTTCAAATTCGGTTGATTGCTCATTTTTACCTCAATAGTGCCTCCCTTGAACAAATCTCCGTGTCGTAAATAGTTCTTGGTGTGATCAGCCCCATTGAAGCTCATAGAGTCAATATAAAAATTCTCCTTGCTGTTATTAGGCGCATTAATAACCAGACTGTTGCCATTCTCGAAGTGAAGCGTAGCCTTTTTGAATAAAGGAGCTCCCATCACATATTCGTCTGTTCCCGGGCAAACGGGATAAAAACCTAGAGCAGAGAACACATACCAGGCAGAAGTCTGTCCGTTGTCTTCGTCTCCACAGTAGCCGTCGGGTCCGGGAGTATACATTCTGTCCATCACCTGACGGAGCCAGTATTGGGCTTTCCACGGTTGTCCAGCATAGTCGTACAGATAAATCATGTGCTGAATCGGTTGATTACCATGCGCATAGTTACCCATATTCATTACTGTCATTTCACGAATTTCGTGGATTACCTGTCCATAATAGCTGTCATCGAAGATAGGTGGTACGGCAAAAACAGAGTCCATCATAGTGACAAACATTTCTTTTCCACCCATTAAGTCTATCAGCCCTTGAGGATCGTGGAAAACGGACCAGGTATAATGCCAGCTATTTCCTTCCGTGAAGGCATCTCCCCATTTCAGAGGCGAGAAAGGAGACTGGAACGTGCCGTCTTCGTTGCGTCCACGCATTAGCTTGGATTCTTTATCGAAGAGATTCTTGTAATTCATGGCACGTTTGGCAAACAGATTGATTTCTTTCTTCGGACGTTTCAACTCCTTTGCCAACTGGTAGATGCACCAGTCGTCGTATGCATACTCCAGCGTACGGGCAGCGTTCTCGTTGATTTTTACATCGTAGGGTACATATCCCAGCTTATTATAATATTCGTATCCCAAACGTCCGGTAGAAGAGACTTCCGGATGCACGTTCTCTGTTCCGTGAATCAGCCCTTCATATAGCGTCTTGATATCATCTACTTTCACTCCCTTCATATAAGCATCTACCAGAATAGAGGCAGAATTGTTCCCTACCATGCAACCTCTGTGTCCCGGACTTGCCCATTCGGGGAAGAAACCGCTTTCTTTATAAGTATTGATAAGTCCCTCCTGCATCTCCTTGTTGACCGACGGATACATCAGGTTCAACAGCGGGAAGAGGCAGCGGAATGTATCCCAAAAACCGGTATCGGTAAACATATATCCCGGGAGTACTTGTCCGTTGTACGGGCTGTAGTGGACAGGCTGACCGTTCGCGTCCAGTTCATAGAATTTGCGCGGGAAAAGCAGCGAGCGATACAGGCAAGAATAGAATGTGCGATACTGATCCAGATTGCCGCCTTCTACTTCTATTTTACCCAGCACCTGATTCCATGCATCTTTTCCTTTTTGGGCGAGTTGCTCCAGGTTGTCTTTGCCTAATTCGTTCATATTGGCGGCAGCCTGTTCAAAACTGATGAACGAAGAGGCGATGCGTGCATGCACCTGTTCTCCTTTTCGGGTTTTGAATCCGATGATGGCTCCGGCATGATTGGTAGTCTGTTCTGCCGCATTCTCTTGCAGATTTCCATTCTCTACTGTTGCTTTATAGGTAAACGGCTTGTCGAACTCAATGATAAAATAGTTCTTGAAGTTTTCGGGAACGCCGCCGCTGTTACGGGTCGTGTAGCCGATAATCTTGTTCTCTTCGGGAATGATCTTGATGTAAGAACCTTTGTCGAAAGCATCTACAACAACATAAGAGTGATCATTCTCCGGAAATGTGAAACGGAAAAGTACGGCACGTTCCGTAGGTGCCATTTCGGTGACTATATCGTGTTCTGCCAGATATACTTTGTAGTAATAAGGGGTTGCAACTTCTCCTTTGTGTGCAAACCAGCTTGCGCGTTTCTCTTCGTCAAACACCGGCTTGTCTACTATCGGCATAATGGAGAACTGGCCATAATCGTTGATCCACGGACTGGGCTGATGTGTCTGCTTGAAGCCGCGTATCTTATTGGCAGTATAGGTATATTGCCAGCCATCACCCATCTTTCCGGTCTGCGGAGTCCAGAAGTTCATTCCCCAGGGGCGGGCAATAGCCGGATAGGTATTACCTGTTGATAACTCAAAAGTAGACTGAGAGCCCATCAGCGGATTGACATACTGTGTCCAGTCTTTTGCTTTGGCTAAGAGTGTACAACTGAGTACACATGCTACTAATAATAGTTTTTTCATGGTATTTGTTTTAATGATTGGCTGCTGATAACTACTTGCTGACTCCCCATTTTGTCGGTCGGTCAGTCATCTTGATTTCCATCACTCCACCTGCTGTAATATCCTGATGATTGAAGAAAGGTGTATCCAGCGGCTTGCCGTTCAACAGAACGCTTTCAATATATTTATGGGTCTTTGCATTGTTCTTTACTACAATGCTGAACGTCTTTTCTCCCGGCAGATTGATGACGGCCTTGTCGAAGGCCGGACGTCCGATAGAATATACCGGTTTGCCCGGGCATACCTGATAGAATCCCATAGAGTTGAGTATATACCATGCAGACATTTGCCCGCAATCCTCATTGCCGGAAAGTCCGTCTACGCTATTTGCATATTGGCTTTTGTACACGCTGTCTACCAGTTCCTGCGTTCTCCACGGGCGATTCACGTAGTTATATAAATGGATGACGTGATGACTCGGCTCATTGCCGTGCGCATATTGGCCGATGAGCCCGCTGATATCTGCCGAAGTCGTTTCGCCTTCGAGGCTTGACTCTACCGTGAACAGAGAGTCCAGCTTTCCAACAAAGGCATCTTCACCTCCCATCAGGTTGACAAGTCCGTCCACATCATGAGGAACAAACCATGTCCATTGCCAGGCAGTTCCTTCGCAATAGTCATCACTCCGGTGAGTGGAGGCACGCGGATTGAACGGAGTGCGCCATTCACCTTTTGAATCCAATCCACGCATGAAGCGAGTCGATTTGTCGAAATAGAATTCGTAAGCTTTGGCAAAGCGTTCATATTTGGCTTTATTCTCGAAATCATTCATTGCCTCGGCAAAGATGGAGATGCACCAGTCGTCGTAAGCATATTCCAGTGCTTTGGCTACGGACTCGTTTTCACGGTCGCAAGGAATGTAACCGATTGCATTCTTGTAATACTTCGCTTTGGGCATCAGATGAGGCAATACCAGATCGGGGCATTTGATGCCTGTGGTGTCATATTCGGCTGCCCTCAGACTGGCTTTGTATGCTTCGGGAGCATCAAAGTTGCGATAACCTTTCATATAGGCATCCACTATGACCGGGACTGCATGATATCCGATCATCGTTCCTGTGTAGTTGGAAGCTAAATCCCACATCGGATATATCCCGCCTTCCTGATGTTTCTTTATCAGTGAATTGATGAACTGATTATTCAGATTCGGGTCAATGATGGTCATCAACGGGTGCAGTGCGCGGAAAGTATCCCACAAAGAGAAGGTAGTATACAGAGGATTGATGGTATCACCCTGATGTACTTCAAGGTCCATGCCGAGATAACGTCCGTCTGCATCCATAAACAGATTCGGGCTGATGGCCGTATGATACAGAGCGGTGTAGAATATTGTTTTATCTTCTTTGTCGGCAGTGGTGATGTCTATTTTAGACAGATAATTGTTCCAGGCAGTACGGGCGTCTTTGCGTACCTTATCGAAGTCCCATTCGGGTATTTCGGATTCTACATTCTTGCGCGCACCGGCAATATCGACAGCGGATACTCCGACTTTAACCAATACTTCTTCCCCTTTTTTCGTATTGAAGTGCAGCAATGCTTTGCATACAGGCAGACGTTTGCCGTTGTCCATTGTGACGGAGTCGGTGATGAGGGTATATGCAAAGGGCTTGGAGAACTTGGCGTAGAAATTAATGTACTGGTCGAAAGCCCAATAAGTTGTCTTCTTGTGTCCGCAAATCTCAGTGTCACTGATCACTTCGATTTCCATTTCGTAGTTTGTTTGCCGTTGCAGGCTGTAATCCAGATCGATGATAAATCCGGATTCGGCACTTTCGGGGAAAGTGTAGCGGTGGATGGCGCCGCGTTGCGTAGCAGTGATCTCCGCCTTTACCTGATAGGTGTCAAGGAAAACGGAGTAATATCCGGGTTCTGCTGTCTCATTCTCGTGAGAAAAGCCGGAGGCGTAGGCAAGTTTCTGGCTTTCCGGATCGGTCGTCAGATACTGCGGATTGCCGACAGTCGGCATCAGTAGTACGTCTCCGTAGTCACAGCAGCCGGTGCCGCTGACGTGAGTGTGCGAAAATCCGTTGATCGTGTTGTCGTCGTAATAATAACCGGAGCAAGCGTCCCAGCCATCAATCCGGGTGTCCGGACTCGGCTGGATCATACCATGCGGAACTACGGCTCCCGGAAAAGTATGTCCGTGTCCGCCGGTGCCTATGAAAGGATTGACATAAGCACTATAATCTTTTACACTGGGGGATTCTGTGCAGGAGTTGAGCATTATAAATCCTCCGAAACATCCTATCAGAAGTGTTTTTAATTTCATGGTATTGATTAGTTTAAGTTTGGCAGGACTCATTTCTTATCAGAAGAGATAAAGATATTGTTTCCTACGATTTTATATTCAATGGGTATAGAATTCTGCAAGGATTTCAACACCGATTCAATGGTTGCCTTCTTTTTCAATACACCGGAATAGGTTTTGTCCGACCGGATATCGGGAGATAGAATGATTTTCACGTCATAAAAACGCTCCAGTGCCTTGGTGATGGCAAAGATATTTGCTTTGTTGAATGGTATCAGATTGTCACGCCATACAGCATCCAGTTTTGCGTCGACTTGCTTCACAGTCAGCCGTCCGCTGTTTCTGTTCAGTTCGGCGCGTTGACCGGGTGCGAGAACGATTTGTCCTTCGTCCTTGTTGCCTTTCACTTCAATTTCTCCCTCGATCAATGTGGCTTCTGCTATCCGGCAACGTTTGTCGCACTTGAAGTTGAAAGTGGTTCCCAATACACGTACGCGCATGGCATCGCTTTCTACCGTGAATGGCTTATGGCGGTTCTTGGTTACTTCGAAATAGGCTTCTCCGTCCAGATATACATTACGTTCTTTTTCGGAGAACTCGCGCGGGTACTTCAAAGTGGCGGCATTGTTCAGCCAGACTTTGGTTCCGTCCGGTAAGACAACTTCTTTCACGATACCTTCATTGGCAACGGCCACGAGCATCTGATGTTCCGTCTGGTTGTAGAACCAGTATCCGGCTCCTCCGCCCATTAATAAAGCAACAACGATAATGGCTGCATATTTCATCCAACGATGCATATACAGCACTTTGTCTTTCTTCTTTTTCTCTTGCTCCAGTTTTCTATAAAGCCTTTTTTCCGCATTAGCCATTCTTTGTTCGTCGGCATAAGTATCGAACTTGCCCAGATGGAACACTTCTTCCATGCGGAACAACTGGCAGGCGTTCTCTTCTGATTCATTCATCCAGGCATTTACCTCGATCAACTCCTCCTGCGAGCACTTTCCTGTCAGATATTTGTCTATTATTTCTTCGCTCAGATTTCTCATTTTCTTTTCCTTCATATAAGTAATACAACTGAAACCCCAAAAACACTTAACTTTATTCCAATAAAAATAAGAGGAGAATGAACCAAAGATGTCCGAGACGATTCCGCAGGAACTTTAATGCTTTATACATATGTGCCTCTACCGTGCGAAGTGAAACTCCCAATATGTCGGCTATCTCCTTGTTTTTCATATCATGCAGATAGCTGAGTTTGAAAACTTCTTTGCACTTGTCCGGCAACTCATTGATCGCATCGTGAATCTCTTTCCTCAATTCCCGGTCTTCGATTTTGCGAATCACTTCGTTATTGTCCGGCTGATAAAACTCAGCACGCCTTTGATTAATCTCTTCCATGGCAGCGCAATAGCCATCTTCCACATTACGATGTTTCAATACGTTAAGGGCACGTGTATAGACAGCACGATAGAGGAAAGCCTGAATCTGCTCTCCTATCTCTATGCTGTCTTTTCGTTTCCAAAGCTCTACAAACACATCCTGTACCACATCCTCCGCCTCTTCTTCTCCTACCAGTCGGGTGGCGTAGAATATCAGGCTGGGGTAGTACCTGCGGAATAGAGCTTTGTAGGTTAAGTCAAAGTTTTCATTCATTCTTTCGGTAGATTAGTTTAGGAGCGAGTCTTACTCATTTCAAATTCGACAGTAGCTCCGTTCATAATCTGTTCATGAGTAAGGTAGGTCTTATCGTACGGCTGACCGTCTACTTTGATCGATTGAATGTAGATGTTCTCCTTGCTCACTTTGGGAGCAAGCACTGTAAATGTCTTTCCGTTTGCCAGATGCAGTTTCATTTCCGGGAATAGGGGAGTACCGATTTCGTACTTTCCGCTGACCGGATTGACAGGATAGAATCCCATTGCGCTGAACACATACCAGGCGGACATTTGTCCGCAATCTTCGTTTCCGCAAAGGCCGGCAGGCTCATTCTTGTAAAGTTCGTTCATCACTTTGGCGATGTATTCCTGTGTACGGTTCTGATGTCCTATGGCATTGAAAAGATAGATGACATGATGGCTGGGCTCATTGCCGTGAGCATACTGTCCGATCATTCCCGTGCTAAATATCGGAAGTTCGTCGTCCTCTGCCGGATGATAAGTAAACATACTGTCCAACTTCTCTGCAAAGCGGTTTTTACCTCCTACGAGCTCAATCAAGCCGTCTACGTCATGTTGTACGGACCAGAAATATTGCCAACCGTTACTTTCGCAGATATGCGGAGTGTATTCGTCGGCTTTGAAGTCTTTGATAAAGTTTCCTTTGTCATCACGAGGTTGCATGAACGAAGTTGCGGGGTTGTAAACGTTTTTGTAGTTCTGCGAGCGTTTGTAGAATTCGTCGGCTATCTCTTTTTTACCCATCTTATTGGCCATTTCGGCGATGCAGTAATCGTCAAATGCATATTCCAGAGTTTTGGACAGTGACCAGTTCTCTGCATTGTAATGATCGGTCACATTGTAAGGAATGTATCCCAGCTTTTTGTAAAGGCCGATTCCCCGGTAATTATCCAGATTGGCTGTTGCCACGCAAGCTGCCAATGCCTTATCTGCGTCAAAATCACCTATCCCTTTCAGGTAAGCGTCAACGATGACAGGGACAGCGTGGTAACCAATCATCATGTCTGTTTCGCTGCCGTAGAAGTTCCATACGGGCAGGCGTCCGTTCTGCTCAAAGAAGGCAATGAAGGATTTTACCATGTCATTGACACGTTCCGGTTCTGTATAAGTGAAAAGAGGATGGGCGGCACGATAAGTATCCCAAAGAGAGAAAGTACTGTAATTTACCCAACCATCGCTCTGGTGTACCTTTTTGTCGGGACCGTAATAGGCTCCGTCTACGTCGCTGTAGATGGTCGGTGCAATCATAGAGTGGTAGAGGGCGGTGTAGAAATTTACTTTGTCGTTTTCGTTATCACCTTTTACTGTAATCTTACCGAGTTGGCGGTTCCAGTTGGCTTTAGTCTCTGCCAGATATTTGTCGAAGTCATTTTCGGGTACTTCGGCTTGTAAGTTTTTGGCCGCCCCCTCCATACTGACGCCGGAGATGGCTGTGTTGACCAGAATTTGTTCTCCTTCTTCTGTCTTGAAGTCAAAACGGGCGATGGTGGCTGTACCGATGCGTTTATTCTCCTTGATAATGGCGGTTGTATCCAGAGCGAACTTATCAAAAGGTTTGGAGAAACGGGTGCGGAAATAGATTCGCTGGTCGCGTGCCCAACCGTCGGAATAACGGTATCCCTGAATAGTGACGGAGTCGACTACTTCAATATGGGAATCGTTCGTGAAGTCCCAGTTCATCGCTTTCTTCAGATTCAGGAGAATGGCTGCTTCAGCCTTAGGGAAGGTGTAGCGTTGAATGCCGCAACGCTCGGTTGCAGTCAGTTCTACATTGATATTATAGTCTTTCAGGCGTACCTGATAATAGCCTGCATAGGCACTTTCGTCATCGTGTGAGAATTTGGAGTAGATGCCTAGCGGTGCTTCCGCCTCTTTATAGGGGAGTGTGACCGGCATGAAAGAAATATCATACAAGTCTCCGGCACCTGTTCCGGAAAGGTGTGTGTGACTGAATCCGGCGATTGTGCTGTCCGGATAGAAATATCCGGAGATGCGGTCCCATCCCGGAAGTCCGTTATCCGGGCTAAGCTGTACCATGCCAAAGGGGGCTTGTGCGCCGGGATACGTGTTTCCTGTAAAATCGGTGCCAATAAAAGGATTTACATACGATGTGTAATCAATTTCAGCTTGTGTCTGTTTGGTGTTGCAGGATGCAAAAATACAAACGATTAGAAGTAGGTAAATAGGTGTTTTCATCGGTCTACGGGTATTGGTGATTACTTATTTTATTATTTGAAGGATAAGAAAAATAATTAATCTGTTTACAAAGGTAAGAAATATTCGTGATAATTGGACTTATATCACAAATATTTTTGGTGGGGAATGGATGGGGTGTGGACGGCTTTGCAATTCCCCGGTGCCGAAGGGTGTCTTCATCGGTGGTGAGGGGTGTCCTCATCGGTGGCGAAGGGTGTTCTCATCGGTGGCGGACGATATCTTCATCGGTGGCAAAAGTACAGGTAAAGGTGACGTGTCAGGAAAAAAGGATGGAGGGGCAGTCCGAAACCCCGGTTTGAGCTCCATACTGTACGGAAATGAATTAAATTATAAATTAAGGATTAGGCACGGATTACACGGATTTCACGGTTTTAGTGCTATGATTAATTACGTAAAACAACCGTGTTCATCCGTGTAATCCGTACCTAAATATATTCTTTTCTGTACAGAAAGAAACAAACTGAAAGCAACCGGGGCGGATCGATCCGGATGATTACTATAATCATATTACTAAGGCACGGATGACGCAGATAATACGGTTCTTTTGTATTTAAAACCGTGTCATCCGTGTCATCCGTGCCTCAATAAGTGCATAAAAGAGTATTGTCTTCCTTCTTTTATGCTTGATCTCTATTTGTCTACAGATTAAATTCCTGCAAGTTCCAGTACTTTTTCAATAGCGGCACTCAGGTTGTCTGCATTCTTGCCTCCGGCAGTAGCGAAATGAGGTTGACCGCCTCCACCGCCTTGAATCAGTTTGGCTGCTTCTTTCACCAGGTTACCAGCTTTCAACCCGCCGGCTACGAGATTGTCGCTAAGCATTACTGTCAGCATTGGTTTGTCGTGGTCTATGCTTCCGGCTACGAAGAATAAGTTTTCTGTGATCTCGCCACGAAGCTGGAAAGCGATGTTCTTTACCATTTCTGCCGGTAGCGGAGCGCAGAATTTGATGACATTGATGCCATGTATTTCCTGCATATTCTTCAGCAGTCTTGCTTTCAGGGCGACTTCTTTTTCTTTCATGAAGTCTTCTACCTGCTTCTTCAATCCTGCGTTTTCGTCGAGGTATTTGCGGATGGCAACACTCAGATCCGGTGCGTTGTTGAAGAGCGCTTTCAAGTCATTCAGTGTATCTTGAATAGTGTCCAGCATTTCTTCTACACGTGCTCCTGTGTAAGCTTCGATACGACGTACACCAGCAGCAACAGAACTTTCGGATACGATCTTGATCATACCGATATTTCCGGTTGCGGCTACGTGGATACCTCCACAGAACTCGATAGAAGAACCGAACTGAATCACACGTACCCTTTCTCCGTACTTTTCACCGAAGAGAGCGATAGCTCCCAGTTCTTTGGCTTCTTCGATAGGAATATTGCGGTATTCTTTCAAAGGAATGTTAGCGCGGATCTTGGCATTAACCAGATGTTCTACCTTGCGGATTTCTTCGTCTGTCACTTTCTGGAAGTGAGAGAAGTCGAAACGCAGTGAGTCGGGTGTTACCAATGAACCTTTCTGTTCGATGTGCTCGCCCAGTACTTCACGCAAGGCTGAATCCAGTAAGTGAGTAGCCGAGTGATTGGCTGCGCAGGCAGCACGTCTGTCGGTGTCTACACAAGCCATCATCGGAGCTTCCGGATGTTCCGGCAATTTTTTGGTAATATGAATCGGAAGATTATTCTCTTTCTTGGTGTCGATTACTTCGATAGTCTCGAATTCGCTGACCAGCACACCGGTATCACCTATCTGACCACCACTTTCTGCATAGAACGGAGTGTAGTCCAGTACAATCTGATACAAAGTCTGGTTTTTCTGTTTGATCTGACGGTAACGAAGAATAGAAGCTTCGTACTCAGTGTAGTCATATCCGACAAATTCGGTTGTTCCTTCTCTCAGAGTTACCCAGTCACCCGTCTCAACGGCGGCGGCGTTACGGGCACGCTGTTTCTGCTGTTGCATTTCTTCATTGAACTCTTCGAGGTTGACAGTCATTCCGTTTTCACGAAGAATCAGTTCGGTCAAATCCAAGGGGAAACCGAAAGTATCATATAAGGTAAAGGCGTCTTTACCGCTGATTTCAGTTTTTCCGGCGGCTTTGGTATCTTCCATGGTCTTATCCAGCAGGCGGATACCTGTTTCGAGCGTACGAAGGAATGCTTCTTCTTCTTCTTTGATTACTTTTTCAATCAGACCTTTCTGTGCGATCAGTTCCGGATAAGCGTCTCCCATGTTGTCTATCAACACCGGAAGCAGCTTGTACATGAATGATTGCTTCTGTCCGAGGAAAGTATATCCGTAACGAACGGCACGACGGAGGATACGGCGGATGACATAACCGGCTTTGGCATTGGAAGGTAACTGACCGTCTGTGATAGAGAAGGCAATCGTACGGATGTGGTCAGCAATCACGCGCATGGCGATGTCCTGCTGTTTGTCTTTTCCGTATTCTGTGCCTGCTATCGCTGCAATAGCTTTCAGCATCGGTTGGAATACATCCGTATCGTAGTTGGATGTTTTACCTTGCAGAGCCATACAGAGGCGTTCGAATCCCATACCTGTATCGATTACCTTTGCAGGAAGTGGTTCGAGGCTGCCGTCAGCTTTGCGGTTATATTGCATGAACACGAGGTTCCATATTTCAATCACTTGAGGATGATCGTGGTTGACTAGGTCGCGACCGGAGATTTTAGCGCGTTCTTCTGCCGGGCGAAGGTCGATGTGGATTTCCGAACAAGGTCCGCAAGGTCCTGTATCACCCATTTCCCAGAAGTTGTCATGTTTGTTGCCGTTGATAATATGATCTTTCGGCAGGAACTGTTCCCAGTAAGAAGCAGCTTCGTCGTCACGGCTCAAGCCTTCTTCAGGACTTCCTTCGAATACAGTGGCGTACAGATGTTCCGGATTCAGTTTCAATACTTCTACCAGATATTCCCATGCCCAGTTGATAGCTTCTTTTTTGAAGTAATCACCGAATGACCAGTTGCCAAGCATTTCGAACATCGTGTGGTGGTACGTGTCATGTCCCACTTCTTCCAGGTCATTATGTTTTCCGCTTACACGCAGACACTTCTGAGAGTCCGCGACTCTTGTGTATTTCGCCGGGTGGTTACCCAAAATGATATCTTTAAACTGGTTCATCCCTGCGTTGGTAAACATCAGGGTAGGGTCATCTTTTATCACCATCGGAGCCGAGGGAACGATGTGGTGTCCTTTCGACTCAAAGAAATTCTTGAAAGAATCTCTGATCTCTTTTGCAGTCAACATATTCTTCTATATATCTATTGTTGAGGTTAATATTCTCAAAAAACTGTGCAAAGATAGCTTGTTTTTATTACTTTTGCCGTATTAACAAGCGAAATATTTCCAAAAAGATGCGCAAAGTTTACTACATCTACAATCCAAGGACGCAGACTTATGATCGAATTTACCCTACCGTACGGCAACGTGCGCTTAGCATTCTGCGCCAGCTTTTTATCGGTATGGGACTTGGAGCAGGGTGCTTCATCATTTTACTTTTGGTGTTCGGATCGCCTTCGGAGAAGGAGTTGCGAATCGAAAACAGTCGTCTTTTGGCACAATATAACGTACTTTCCCGCCGTCTGGATGATGCGATGGGGGTGCTTCAGGATATTCAGCAGCGTGATGATAACCTGTATCGGGTGATTCTGCAGGCTGATCCTGTTTCACCGGCTATCCGTCAGGCTGGTTTTGGAGGCACAAACCGTTATGAAGAACTGATGGATCTGGCAAACTCCAAGCTGGTCGTAAATACGACTCAAAAGCTGGATGTATTATCGAAACAAATTTATATCCAGTCCAAGTCTTTTGACGATGTGATAGATATGTGCAAGAACCATGATGAAATGTTGAAGTGTATTCCCGCTATTCAGCCTATTTCCAATAAAGACCTTCGTAAGACTGCTTCCGGATACGGGACACGTATTGATCCGATATATGGCACCACAAAATTCCATTCGGGAATGGATTTCTCCGCTCATCCGGGGACAGATGTTTATGCGACCGGAGACGGGACGGTGGTGAAAGTGGGATGGGAAACAGGATATGGCAATACAATTGAGATCGACCATGGTTTCGGTTATCTGACTCGTTACGCTCACTTGCAAGGCTACAATACGAAAGTCGGGAAAAAAGTGGTGCGTGGTGAAGTGATCGGAAAGGTGGGAAGTACAGGAAAGAGTACGGGTCCTCATCTTCACTATGAGGTGCATGTGAAAGGAAAGGTTGTGAATCCTGTTAACTATTATTTCATGGATTTGAGTGCGGAAGATTATGAGAAGATGATCCAGTTAGCTGCCAACCATGGTAAGGTGTTCGATTAATCTCTTAAAACAACGGTTTCTATGCTAAATACAGACAAAGAGCTAAAATTATACTACTCCATAGCCGAAGTGGCTGAGATGTTTGGAGTCAATGCTTCCTTGCTTCGTTTTTGGGAGAAGGAGTTTCCTCAGATTTCTCCCAGAACCACAGGAAGGGGAATACGTCAGTATCGTAAAGAGGATGTGGAGACAATTGGCCTGATCTATCATTTGGTGAAGGAGAAAGGTATGACACTTCCCGGTGCCCGTCAGCGTTTGAAGGATAATAAGGAGGCTACGGTCCGCAATTACGAGATTGTGAATCGGTTGAAAGGTATTAAGGAAGAGCTTCTGGCTATCAAGAAAGAACTGGACGGACGAGATTAAGTCTCAGGGAAGAGTAGATATAAATGAAGAATGATGAATGAAGAATTACTTTGCAGCGTGATAGCGCAGCCAATTCTTCATTCATCATTCTTCATTTATAACCTAAGCGTTGGTGATGTTTGGGTGGATTTATTCTTCTACTCGGTTCACCTGTTTGATATTTTGAATCTTCTTCAGGTTATTGCAGATTGTTTTTACATCTTCCACATCATGTACCCACAACTGGATTTTTCCTTCGAATATCCCGTCGTTTGTTTCAATGGCAAGTTTACGGATATTTACGTTAAGTTGTCTGGAGATGACTTGAGTCACTTCGTTCAGAAGTCCCATACTGTCTATACCTCTTAAATAGATATATACGAGGAAAGAAAGTTCTTTGTGAGTATCCCATTCGGTCGCTAATATGCGGTTGCCATAGCTGCTTTTCAGCTTCGCGGCAACAGGACACTGGCGTTTATGAATGATAATCCGGTCGTTCTCATCAACGTACCCCAAAACATCATCACCGGGAATCGGGTGACAACATTCAGCCATGATGTATTTCTTTTGCAGACTTTCTTCTGTCAGTCTAAGAATCTCTTTCGGATTGATCTTTTCTTTTTCCTGAGGTTCTTTCTCTTCCGTTTTCTCCTTGTTGCTGTTTCCGAAGGAGAAAGTAAGGTATTTTTTCCAGTTACTGGTTTGTTTTTCTCTTAGTTCGTTCTTGTCCGTTTCTCCCAGAATGATGGCTTTGCTGCCGATAGCAGCCAATAATTCTTCTTCGTTCTTGAAGTTGTGTAATTTACGCAATTTCTCGACGACAGCCTCTTCCGGACGTATTTCTTCTTTTTTCAGAAACTCACTGAGCAACTCTTCACCAATTTTTTGGTTCGCCTTACGTTCTTTACGAAGAATCGCTGCAATCTTGGCACGGGCACGGGCGGTCGTAGCGAATACTTCCCATTGTGGTTGTACACGTTGCGATTTGGAGGTTAGTATTTCAACCTGGTCGCCGCTTTGTAGTTTATGGCTTAGTGGTACCAGCTTATGATTGACTTTGGCACCGATACAATGACTGCCGATATCTGTGTGTAATGAAAAGGCAAAATCCAGCGCCGTAGAGTTCTGAGGCATTGTTTTCAATTCTCCTTTCGGAGTGAATACAAAGATTTCGGAAGCAAACAGATTCAGTTTGATTGTATCCAGAAAGTCGATTGCATCCGGTTGTGGATCGTCTAGTATCTCTTTAATAGTTTTCAGCCATTTCTCCAGTTCGCCTTCGTCTTCGCTGCCTCCTCCTTCTTTATATTTCCAGTGAGCGGCAAAACCTTGTTCTGCTACATCATTCATCCGTTCGCTACGAATCTGCACTTCAATCCATTGCCCGTTGTTTCCCATCAGGGTGACGTGCAATGCCTGATAACCATTTGCTTTAGGGTGACTTACCCAGTCACGCAGGCGGTCGGGATGAGGTTTGTATATCTTGGAAATGGAAACATAGATATCGAAGCAGTCATTGAGCTCTTCCTCTACGTTACGTGGTTCGAAGATAATTCGGACAGCGAGTAAGTCATAAATCTCCTCGAACGGGACGTGTTTGGTCTGCATTTTGTTCCAGATGGAGTAGATCGATTTTACACGTGCCAGAATCCGGTATTTCAGCCCCATCTTGTCCAGTTGAGTACGGATCGGAGCTGTGAAGTCGTTGAATACTTTATCGCGTTCGGCAGCGGTAGCATTCAGCTTTTCTTCTATTTCGGCATATTCTTCGGGATGTTCATATTTGAAACTGAGGTTTTCAAGTTCTGTTTTTATCTTGTACAAACCCAGCCGGTTGGCTAACGGAGCATAGATGTAGAGAGTTTCTCCTGCTATCTTATATTGTTTATTGGGCAACATGGAGCCCAATGTACGCATGTTGTGCAGGCGGTCAGCTATTTTAATCAGGATAACCCGGATATCGTTCGACATGGTGAGCAGTAACTTTTTAAAGTTTTCTGCCTGTGCCGAGGCGCGGTCTCCGAAGATTCCACCGGAGATTTTGGTCAGTCCGTCTACAATCTGGGCTATCTTCGGTCCAAAAATATTTTCGATGTCTTCCACCGTATAGTCAGTGTCTTCTACTACGTCATGCAGCAACGCTGCACAGATCGAGGTAGACCCTAGACCGATTTCGTTGCATACTATCTGTGCAACGGCAATCGGGTGCATGATATAAGGTTCGCCGGAGCGGCGTTTGATTCCTTTGTGTGCCTGATTAGCAAAGTTGAAAGCTTTCGTGATGATTTCAACTCGTTTGCGATGTTTAGTATGGAGATAATCATTCAGAAGTTCCTGGAACGCCTGATTGATCATCTCTTCATCTGCTATTTCTTTGGGGGTTATATTATCCATATTCGTTATCCTTTCATTCGCTTATTTTTGCAAAAATAAGCAAATTTCCGAATGGAGCAAGCGGGAAGTCATTTATTTGTAGATTTTCAATTGTTTTCCTGCTGAAATTCTAGTGTTGGACATCCCGTTCCATTGCTGTATATCTCTGACACGTACGCCTAACTTTTCGGCAATTGATGAGAGAGTGTCTCCACTTTTTATCTTGTAGTAAGTCAATTTACCTTTGCCGGCGATAGCACTTGTCTGTCGGCGGGTGGCCGGAGTTATCTCTTTTACGGCAACAGTTTTCCGGTTACGGAATAACTCGTCGGCACGGTGTGCATAGATGGTATCCTGCTTATCGATAAATGCGCTGATAGCTCCTTGTGGTAAACGTAATGTACAAGGCTTGGTTGTTCCGGGAATAATTTGTTTCTTATATTGAGGATTCAGGCTTTTCACTTCATCCAGCGGAACATTACAAAGTTCGGCAATTTGCTCAAAATGCAGATTTTGGGTAACTTGCACTGTATCTGTACTTGCCGGAATATTGGTTTCCATCGGGCAGATGTTATGGTCACAATAATAAGTCATCACATAGTTGGCGGCAATGAAAGCAGGTACGTATCCGCGTGTTTCTTTAGGTAACAGATTATATATTTTCCAATAGTCCGTTTCTCCTCCGGCACGGCGGATTGCCTTGTTGATGGTACCCGGACCACAGTTATAGGCTGCGATAACCAGATTCCAGTCTCCATAAATATCGTACATCTCTTTCAGATAGCGGGCAGCAGCCCAAGTTGCTTTGATCGGGTCGCGGCGTTCATCTATCAGGCTGTTGGATTCCAGACCATAAATCTTGCCCGTTCCAATCATAAATTGCCACAATCCTGAAGCACCGGCACGTGATACCGCTGAAGGATTCAGTGCGGATTCGATAATTGGCAAGTATTTTAGTTCCAGAGGAAGTCCGTAAGCATCCAGTGCTTCCTCAAAAATAGGCATGTAGAAATTGCAGGCACTCAGCATGAATGAAACCTGATTGCGCAGACGTCCTGCATACATATCGATAAATTTACGTACAATGTCATTGTAAGGCATTTCCATGACAGCCGGAATACGTGAAAGGCGGTCGATATAAACAGAATCACTGAATAAAGGGTTCACTTCCGCGGTACTGCAATCTTTGCCTAAATCAATATAGTTTTTAGCTTTCCAGTCGTTCAGCAGGCTGTCGAGCGGGTAAGTCATACTCTTTGGAAGATCGATGCTTTCTTTGCGTTCGGTTCCGTTTTCACGAATAACTACATCTACACTTTGAGCTTTTACCTGTGTGGTTGCCAACAGGAAAAGGAAAATAATCGAACAATAGTTTTCTAATTTCTTCATGCTTTAATAATAAATTCAATCTAAATTGTGTTCTTTTAAAATCGTAGTACGCATTGCAATCCTACCGACTTGTTCTTGTAACTGTTGGAACGGAACTGGCTGTTGTTGTCAATGACCGTCGGTTCCAGTTTCATACTCAAGTCCGGTGATATATCGAAGTTGGATAATTCTGCATCGACATAAGCGTCAATGATAGAAATAAGGTATACTCCGATAAATGCAAATATACTAAGGTCCCGAAAACGACGGAATGAGTCCTTCCTTCGTTTCAGGGTGTTTTTCAGTTGCTCTTCATTGTACTGGGCGTTCGGAGGAAGCAAATCTTCGTAGCTTTTGGTATTCGGATTGCTGTCCATGATGTCCAGATAAGCCTGTGAATAGTCTTTATACATCTTTCCGTTCCAGCTGAGGGCGTATGCGCAACCCGCAAATCCTCCGTATATAATAGGCAGTTTCCAGTATTTACGGTTATAAATCTGTCCTCCACCGGGGAATACGACTGCGAGCCATGTTGCTTTGGTCGGATTAGGAACAAACAGCTTCTTGTTGAGGTCCTGTACAGGAGGGGGGACCGTATCGGTTTTCACCACAATAGGCGTCGGCTGTTCTATTTTCTTTAGTTCTTTTTTGTTGGCTGCGTCAAGGCTGTCAGCTATCTGTATTTTAGCGGCAGACAGACTGTCGGTTGCTTGCAGACGTTCCGGATGCAATATCTTGATTGAATCCTTTCTTAGCGAATCCGTCACCTGGGCAGGGTCGCGATGCCTTCGTGCACGTGCTTTCGGTGCTTCCCGACTCTGAATAGTACTGTCTTTTTGTACCGGAGTCACAGGCTCCTGTGCATACACATCAATCCCTGCCACCTGTAGAAAACAGAGAAGCAGGGTGATGATGAGTAACTGATATTTCTTACTTTTTCTTGTCATTTACTTTTTTAGCGTATCGAAGATTTCCATGATACGTTCCAGTTCCTCCTCGTTGCTGAAAGGAATGCTGATTTTTCCTTTCCCTTTTTCGGAGCAAGTCAGTTGTACCTTGGTGTTGAAGAATCCCGTGAGTTGTTGCTTCAGTAAGTTGAACTCTTCCGGTAGTTTGCTGCGTTTCGGAGTGATTTTCCGTGTGCCGCTTTTCACAGCTTCTCCTTCGCTCAGTGATTTGACAATCTCTTCTACTTTGCGAACAGAATATCCGTGTTCTTGTATCTCTTCGAATATTTTTACTTGAAGTTTAGGGTCGCCTAATGAAATCAATGCACGTGCATGTCCCATATCGATCTGTTTGTTTTGCAGAGCCATCTGTATAGGAGCCGGTAGCTTGAGCAGACGCAGGTAGTTGGCGATAGTTGTCCGGTTCTTGCCGATACGTTCGCTCAGGCGTTCCTGTGTCAGTTCGTACTGGTCCAGCAGATGTTGATAAGCCAATGCTATTTCCACCGCATTCAGGTCTTCACGCTGGATATTTTCAATCAGCGCCATTTCCATCATGTTCTCGTCGTCAGCGGTGCGGATGTAGGCGGGGATGGTTGTCAGTCCCGCTTTTTGTGAAGCACGGTAACGGCGTTCTCCTGCGATGATCTGATATTCATCGTCTGAGAGTTTGCGTAGAGTGATAGGCTGTATGATACCGATTTCCGCAATTGAATCAGCCAGTTCCTGTAAGGCCGTCTGATCGAATTCGCGGCGAGGCTGATTGGGGTTGACGGTAATCTTCGCCAACTCTATTTCATTAATGGAAGAAGAGCCTTCGGTTTTCACATCATCCATCGAGAGCAGGGCGTCAAGTCCGCGTCCTAATG